>OJRV01000575.1_pt1 | contig 47567 bp, 46 predicted proteins | sample 1599241 | NCBI WGS metagenome assembly OJRV01 (sample SAMN04168656, study PRJEB22393) | human gut metagenome | biome: human gut microbiome; feature: stool | host: Homo sapiens | collected 2014-03-17 | reverse complement strand
GTCCTTCTTTTTCCTTTTTACCTACTACTGAGGCATACCCTGCTATTTTAGGGGCGGTTTCTAATGAAATTGTATATCTGCCAACACGTTTCATTGCTGTAAACTCCTTTTATTTGGTAAATCATTCTTTGAACATCATGCACTTAGAATATTTGGTGATTTCTTTTATCTTACCCGAAATTTTCTAAGGTATACTCTCCGTACAGATTACGTCTAGTTGAGTAAAATTTATCAATACCTTTCGATAGGATTGATTTTTGTCCAACAGTACATTAACATGAAAACAGAATCCTCTTATATTTAAAAATATGTAAAATAAGGAGCTTGTTATGATGAGAGAAAAACGGATTTTATTGTTAGGAGCCTATAGCATGGAAGTTGTGGAGTGTGGAGGTGCTCTGTTAAAAAATGCATTAAACGGAGGAAAATCTCATGCGGCAATTGCCTTTGCGGGAGAAAAGATGCAGTCCGATTTAAAAAAATCAGCCGAAATTTTACAAACTTCCGTTGAATTTTTAAATATGGATACGGGAAAAATTACAGCTTCTTATGAGGAAAAGCTGCAAATGATTCGTGTCATTCGTTCCTTTAGACCTGATATTATTATTACACAAGATACAGAACATTGCGTATACGATTTAGATCCGGGCAGACGTCCTTTTATGACGTTAGTGTTGGAAGCAATGGCATTGGCAGGAAGAGAATACGCTGTGGAAGAACTGGGCGGCTTAAAACCATGGGGAAATTTTACAATTTACTTTATGACACCGGAACACCCAAATTGTGTACTGGATATTTTCGACGTTTGGGAACAAAAATGTCAGGCGATGGATGTGCTGGAAGCACAGTTAGAATTCTTTGGAAAACGTGAACAACTTGATGGAAAACAATTAGAGGAACGAAAAGCCTTGGTTTGTGAATGGGATTCTCTCACCACAGACCTTGAAAGGGGCCGTGCATTAAAACGAGAGATGGATAAATCTTATTATACATATTTACATTCAACAGGACATTGCAGTGTAACATATACAGAAAGCTATCGCAGAGAAGGATTTTTTGTTTTTGATGAACTAATCAAATAAAGAGAAAAGGGTAACATCATGTTACCCTTTTCTTAGAATAGACTAATAATATAAAGCACAATACCGTATATAATAGAAGAGATGATACCATATACCAATACAGGTCCGGCAATAATAAACATTTTTGCACTTAATCCTAATACATAGCCTTCACTTTTAAATTCCATAGCAGGTGAGACGATAGAGTTGGAAAATCCGGTAATAGGAACCAGTGTACCGGCACCGGCAATTTTTGCAATATTATCATAAACTTTGAATGCGGTTAAAATTGCTGCTAATCCGATTAAAGTAATAGATACGGCAGCACGCGCATTTTTTACATCCATACCTAACATAAGGTATCCTTCCAAAATCCCTTGTCCAATGGTGCAAATAGCGCCTCCAAATAAAAAAGCCATTACAGAATTTTTTACAAATGTACTTGGAGGAGATGCTTGTTTTGCCATTTTTCCATAAATATCTTTTGTCATTTTCATGGATAAAACCTCCCTTATTGGAAGTTAGTTTTCCAAACATCGTTTGGTTTATACGATTTTTTTACAAATAAAAATAGACAAGCATTTGCTTGTCTATTTTTCAGGAAAATTAGGAAACGCTTTTTAAATCGGTTGTGATAGAGTAAGTGTTTCCATCTGTTTGAGCTAAAATAGTACCGTCTGAATCTGTACGATATACGGTAATATGGTTATTGTTTAATTTATTCATGATTTCTTTGTGAGGATGTCCATAGTCATTATCTTTTCCGCAGGATACAATTGCAACAGCTGGCGAAGCCGCTGTTAGGAATTTATTTGTTGTAGAAGTGGAACTGCCGTGATGGCCCAACTTTAAAATATCACACGACAAATCATATCCTTTTGAAAGCATTTCGTTTTCGCTTTCTTTTTCAGCGTCACCCGTAAATAAAAAACGATTGTTTCCGTATGTTAGCTTTGTCACAATAGAATAGTTGTTTAAATCTTTATATTCTGAATTGTTGGGAGCTAATATTTCTAATGTAGCATTATCATTACTAAAAATAGTGGTACCCGCTTTTGCTTGATTGATTTTCATACCTTTTGCTTGAATTGCTTCCAGTAATTTGGTGTAAGTAGCAGTGGTTGGTACTTGGTCATCCGCTACCTTTGGCATGTATATTTCACCAATTTCAAAGTTTTGGATTACTTTTTCCATACCGCCAATATGGTCCGCATGAGGATGTGTTGCAATTAGAATATCAATTTTATCCACACCAAGTTCCTTCAAATATGCTGTGAGCCGGTCACCTCCGGATTTTAATCCCGCATCTATTAATATCGTTTCACCTGTGGGTAAACAAATGAGTTCGGAATCACCTTGTCCTACATCAAGATAATATATTTGTGCCTGATCGGAAGATGTAGAAGAATTTGAGGTATGGTAAGAGGTATCAATTGAAATATTACATCCTGCCAGTGTAAACATACATAGTATGGTAATAAATACACTCAGTATCTTAAAATATGTCTTTTTCATACGATGTTCCTTTATTTTAAAAAATTATTTGTATGGTAGCTTATTATAACATGAAAGAAATTGCAGTGCAATTTCCAAAAGAAAAACGTTAAAACGTTCTCATAACAGTCAAAATTTTAGTTTTGTCATTGTTATAGCACGACACTATAATCATTAGGTCAATTTACTTGATATTTTTGCTATTACTCCAATAGTGAAATTGTATTTGTTTACAAGAACGGCTTTAATATGTATAAATAGACAATTGTTTTATAATTTTTTATGCTATGGCACTCTTGCAACAAATGCAAAATTAGAAATTTTGTTTGTTGGTTAGATGTTTTTGCGTTTACAAGTTAAAAATTGCTTTGTAATTTTTTCTATGCTATAATAATTTAAAATTTCGACAAAAGGAGACTTTATATGGATAGTACAGCCGAACAGCCGTCTTTAAGGCTGGAGTTAGGTTCTATGGAGGACCTGCCCACTATTTTTCGTTGTTTGCAAGAGCAATTTCCTCCCGATGAATTTTATAACTATGAGCGTATGGAGCAGATGATGCACCACAATCAATATAAAATTTTATTGTATAAACATGGAGACGACTTGATTGGTTACGCTACCGTATGCAGTATGGCAGAATCTCAAACCCTATGGTTAGATTTGCTGGCTATTTTACCACAATATCAAAATGACGGCTATGGGGGCAAATTATTTGAGGCAATCTACCAAAAATACTGTGGTCCGTTTAACGGCATGTTACTTTGTGCCGAACGTGTCGATTCTAAGGATCCCGATTATGCATTACAGCAGGAACGCCGATTAAAGTTTTATGAAAAGCATGGTGCTTACCGTTTGAAAACAGATTTTATTTTGCCTACCAAAACAGGCGGTATGCATATGTATTTATATTATAAACCGCATAAAGGAATTTTTCATATTTCACGCCGAGACCAAGTGGAAATGATTACACAAATGTTTGATTACTGTTATTCACATATTAAACATGCACCGCAGTTGTTGCACGACTTTAATCAAACAATTGTAGATGAAACATTCAAAGAGGAACGCAAAGCAAAAAATAAAGGAGTATAAATATGTTGGACCAATTCTGGAGCAGCTTAAAAAGTGGAACGGATATTCGTGGTGTTGCCAGCGAAGGCGGCGGATATGAAATTAATTTAACAGATGATGTGGTAAAACGTATTTGTAAAGGTTTTGCCATTTGGCTGGAACAAAAATTTCAGATGTCATCTGATTGTCTTGTGGTTGCGGTAGGACATGACTCCCGTATTTCCGCAGACCGCATTTCAAATGCTGCGATGACAGCTTTATCTGAAACAGGTGCAAAAGTATTGGATTGCGGATTGGCTTCTACTCCCTCCATGTTTTTCGCAATCGAGGAATTTGGTTGTCAAGGCGCGATTGAAATTACTGCAAGTCACCATCCGTTTTATAGGAACGGTTTGAAATTTTTTACAAAATACGGTGGTTTAAACAGCGAAGATATCACTGAGATTTTGCAATATGCACAAGAGAACAAAACTCAACTTAAAAAAGAAGGCATCATTGAAAAAAGTGATTCTATGGATAGGTACTGCCATAGGTTGCAACGTATGATTTTGGAAGGTGTGGGAGCCAAAGAAGGAGAGCTGCCTTTATCGGGATTCCATATTGTAGTCGATGCAGGTAACGGAGCAGGAGGATTTTATGCACACCGTGTGTTGAAACCTTTGGGAGCGGACATTACAGGGAGTCAATTTTTGGAGCCGGACGGTATGTTTCCAAACCATGTTCCAAATCCTGAAGATAAACAGGCAATGGAGTCGGTATGTAAAGCAACTGTAAAAGCAAAAGCGGACCTAGGAGTTATCTTTGATACGGATGTTGACCGTGGAGGTGCCGTAGACAGTACAGGAGCCGAAATTAACCGCAACCGTTTGGTCGCTCTGGCTTCTGCAATTGCTCTGGAGCAATGTCCGGGTGGAACCGTTGTAACAGATTCCATTACTTCCAGCGGTCTAAAAGTATTTATCGAACAACATTTAGGTGGTAAACATCATAGATTTAAACGTGGGTATAAGAATGTAATTAACGAATCCATTCTCTTAAATGAACAGGGAATTGTGTCTCCTCTTGCAATTGAAACTTCAGGACATGCGGCTTTCCGTGAGAATCAATTTTTGGATGACGGCGCATATCTGATTACAAAGATTATCATTCAAATGGTAAACCTAAAAAAAGAGGGCAAACAGCTGCAAGATTTGTTACAGTCTTTACAAGAGCCAATCGAGACAGTTGAGTTGCGCTTACCTATTACAGAGCAAGATTTTCGTAGTTGTGGTGATCGTATTATTCAACAGTTAAATGTGTTTGCTGAGAAAAAGGCACATTGGCAAATCGCGCCCGATAATCACGAGGGAATACGCTGTTCCTTTGACGAAAGATATGGGGATGGGTGGTTTTTATTGCGTTTAAGTGTCCATGATCCTCTCATGCCATTAAATATTGAGAGCAATCAAATTGGCGGAACTAAATTAATTGCAAGGGAATTGGAAAGCTTTTTTGAACAGTGTCAGGGGTTAGATATCACTTCTATCAAAGAATTTATCAAGTAGATTATTGCATAAAAAAAGACCTACCTATAATAAGGTAGGTCTTTTTTCCCGTTTTCAAAACTTTCGACAGAGCGATTTAGGAGAAATAATGAAAAGGGATTTACATGCGTATCCGTGATGTTCAATTTTCATTACTTTGTATTTATTGAATGAGAGAGAGAAAAATGGGAGAGAGTACAAAATAATTGAAATTTAATCGTGTTCATCGCACAAAAACCGGTTTTGTTTTGGTGTCATAAAAACAAAACTTTCAAGATACACGCACGCTATCACAGTAAGGAGGGTACCGGCAATATTGTATGATACTGTTCGTACCTCCTTTTAACACTTATCATTCTATTATTAATAAGGGTTAAAAGGAAGTGCGAAATTGCAAGTTTTTTATATTTTCTTGCAAAAAAATAAATTTGGTTTAAAAATAATAAAGAAGATGCCATCTATGCCTAAATATATACAATTCTATATCTTTATAAGTAAAAGATATATTCTTCTTTATGACTATGAATTCTATTATAGACTAGAATCATAACAAAGTCAACAAAAATTTAGAAAATGTTTTTGATATTTCTCACAATCCATTTTTTGTAAAAAAGTATCTCTTTTATTATTGAGAAAAAAATAGAATGATATTTCATGCAATAATGTCCATAATTATTGCAATTTTACAGGATTTGAATTATTTCATTCATATTATTGAGAATGTATGTCTTACCAGCACATTTTTATGTGCCAACTGACAGTTGGCAAAATGAATGATATGATATATTTATATACAATTTTGAGGTGAAAACAATTTTACTGCGTCAACATAATATTGCATTTAAGCGATGGACAGGATATTTTAATATCTATATCAAAAACATTACCCCAACGTTTTATCTATGTTATAATAACCTCAAGACAGCAACAAAACAAACATTGAGAGGAATATCTTTTAATATTCAAAATTTTGGCTGTTAAGAGAACGTTGTAACGTTCTGTCTGTTAGAAATTACTTTGTTATTTCTTCTATGTTATAATGTAGTTTATTAAAGTGAGAAAGAGTGAGAATAAATGCAACAATTATCACCGGATGAAAAAAATTTCATTTTTCAAATTGCGAATAGTATTCGTTATCCTATCGTAAGGCTGGAGTTAAGAAGCTCAAAGGAACGTTCCTTAATATCAACTGCATTAAATCATGTGCATTTAGAGACAAAACAAGACAGCATGGAAGTTGTCAAACAACGTGCATCCATTTTACAGTCTTTATGTGAGAAAGGTTTTATAGAAATAAGTTATAAAGTTTTTATTACTGTTCAATCTGATTATGCAATATATGATGGCAGCGATATCTTTTTATCGTTGCATCAGTTAGTGGAGCAAGGAAAGAAAAATCCGGATTATTTATTTGATATACCATATATCAAACGGGGACAGGTTATGTTAACTGAAATGGGAATGTCTTATGTTGCACAAAGTGATTTAAATCGTTAATATTTAACATTTTCTATGTGATATTTTGCAGAAATCTTGTATAAAACGTGTTCTTATGTTAGAATATAGATAGATTCAAGAGATATGGGGGAATGTCAATGGAATGGTATTATGTACTGATTATTGTGGTACTGGCAGTAGGATTAATCGGGGCTCTTATTTATGCTCGTACAAGAGTTTCCAAGAATGTTATTAAACATGTACGTGCAAAATTGGCGCGTACAGAAACAGAACGTTCGGAATTTGAGGGACCTGATGGGAAAATCTATTCGAAGATAACTGCTATGGTTTTAGTATTTTTGGTAGAAGACGGAACTGAACTGAAATTTGCTGTTAACAATAAAATGAAAGGCAGAGTACAAGAGCAACAGTGGGGATATTTAATGTATTGCGGAGATAAACTGCTTAAATTTGAATGCAAACAGGGCAAAATAGGTATGAAACGTTATTTGAATGATGGTATTCTTAGCTCTAAATATTTTCATTCTTAAGATTAGACCAAAACAATCCGGCATTATCGTATGAAAAGCATTTTCCTAATAATATACATTTATTTGAATTTCCGCATATAACTTATTTTAGATTATGATGCATTTTCTAATTGTGATTAACATATACAGTACTGTAAAAGCATATGGGGGCTCAATACAAATTGAGAATGTTTTTAAGGATTGTTAAAAATAAAAAGCAGTTTACATAATTTTTATTTTTATTTGCATAAAAATAAAAAGTCTAAAGTTTTATTTTTGATATTTTGTACTGGATATGTTGTCAATATAATTGATTGCCAGAGGGCAGTGGGGAGTATTGATGGGCTGTGAAATATAAATGTACTGAAGTAACAAGAAATAAAATTAAAAGAGCATTTTTGGAGTTAACAAATGTCAAACCTGCAAATAAGATTTTTGTAAAAGAAATCATTCAGGCAGCAGGTATCTCACGAGCATGTTTTTATGTGCATTATGAAAATATAGCGGCATTGATTCATGAGATAGGCAACGATACTGTAAAAAGTATTATGGAAATAACAGAAGAGAAAAAATATACAGCAGATATGTCGCGTGAAATTGCATGCAATCGCGCATTGGCACAATATGTACAAGAAAATAAAAAGACTGTATCTATTTTAATGAGTGAGTACGGTGACCCTGACTTTTTAAGAGAATGGCATATCCATGTGAAAAAACAAGTTTTATTGCGTTTGGAAAAGGATCATATTCCAATTAATCATGATATAGAGGACATGGTAGAATTTGCAATGAACCGTGTTTTTGATACCATACTGCAAAATCTGGAGGATCCTTTTGATGAAGTATTCAAAGCATTAAATATCATGGATAAATTTATGCTTTGTTTGGTAATAAGTACACATTACAGCAGATTAAAGTTATAATAAAAAACGGTACCATCAGGTACCGTTTTTTATTATGTGATTCCTATATTCTTCTTATGGAATAGGGAGGTTTGCTAAATTTAACTGAATTAAAGCTTTATATATGCCATCTTCAAAAATGGAATCTGTTACAAAATCCGCAGCCTGTTTCGCCTCTTCTGTCCCATTGCCCATGGCAATTCCGCAATGGACTAATTTTAACATAGATACATCGTTATTTCCGTCTCCAAAGGCAATCGTATCTTTTAGGTCGATATTTGCATGTTTGACCAACAGCCGAATGGCATTACCTTTATCATTTCCTACAAAAGCCAAATCGGCAGAAGCATTTCCCCTGTGTCTGTTTAGTATCATACTGCCGTCAAATGCGGTTTTACAGCGGTCAAATTCTTCTTCCGTATCAAACATAAATTCAAGGCTGTTTGCAGTTACATCACTGGGACTCCACTCTGTCTTTGCAAAGTCATCTATCCCATATATGCGGTTAAAATAACGAATGGAGTCCGGATCCATATTTCTGCACCATGCACAAACTTTTCCAATGAACGCATACCGTGCTTTTACCTCATCAAAATGCTTCATTAAATAAGATACTTCTTCAAGCGAAAAAATTCTATCGTAAATAATATCTCCTTTGTAAACAATATGGGAACCGTTCATAGTAATATAACTGTCAAAGATACCCGGAAAATATTTTTTTAAAAAGGCTTCATGTCTGCCGGTACAGGCAATGATTTGGTGTCCCTGTTGTTTTAATAATTGAAGCGCTTGCCGATTGCTCTCCGGAATGGTAAATGGTTTATTGTGCCAACAATCCAACAAGGTTCCGTCAATATCGAAAAAAATTGTTTTTTTCTGCATGTGTTTTCATCCTTTCTACATTGTGTCTCTTTCTATAGTATACCTTGCATAATGATATGCTATTAGGGAAAAGATAGTCACTGAGGTGAAATTTATGGAATTCTTAATCGCATTCGTTGTTGGAGGACTTATTTGTGTAGTCGGACAGCTATTAATTGACTTTACGAAATTGACACCTGCCAGGATTTTAGTTCTTTTTGTTACGTTGGGAGTATTTCTGACAGCGGTTGGTTTGTATGAACCATTGGTTAACTTTGCGGGAGCAGGTGCTACGGTGCCATTAACAGGTTTTGGATATACACTTGCAAAAGGTACAATGGAAGCCGTTGAAAGTTTAGGTTTTCTGGGTGCTTTTACAGGTGGTATTACAGCTGCCGCTGCCGGAATTGGTGCAGCAGTATTTTTTGGTTATATTGCAGCATTATGCGCAAAACCATCGGATAAAGGATAAAAACAAAAGCGAGTAGGCATAATACCTACTCGCATTGTTTTTATAGATTACTGGATAGAGCAATCTAAGTAGTGCTCAAGATCCTCTTCGTCTTTCTTTTTCTTTTCAAGATAAACTACCACAGCTGCTACAGTTGCCGCAACAACAGCTGCCAAAGACAGAATTCCGATTAGCCAGCGAAATTTATTGCAATGTTTCATTTATAGAGCACCTCCAATAATTATAAATCTGTGTTTAAATATATGATACCCAAAAATATAAAAAAAGTCAACCTATCCGTACAATTTGTCGTGGAGAAAAAAGGAAGTAAAAACTAGGAAACTTTTAGGCTTTGCTGTAGTTCTTGTCATTGTAAAAGGAGCAATATTATGATGAAGCACTACAAAATGCAAAAAGCAGAGCCCTCGGCTCTGCTTTTGTGTTATGCATAGCAATTATGCGTTAACAGCGTTAAGCTTTTGTGCAAGCGCAGATTTTTTTCTGGCAGCAGTATTCTTGTGAAGAATACCTTTTGCAGTAGCTTTATCAATTGCTCTGATTGCAACTTTAACAGCCTCAGCTGTATTTGCGTCTTTATTTTCAAGTGCAATGTTTGCTTTTTTAATATCAGTTTTCAAAGCTGTGTTAATTGCTTTATTTCTAAGAGTTTTAGTAGCAATCACTTTTACGCGTTTTTTTGCGGATTTAATGTTAGGCATAATTCCACCTCCTTATATATTTGTTCACGTACAGATAATAATAACATGGACATGCTAAAAAAGCAATATATTTTTGCGTTTATCCATAGATTTTTTAACAGAATGATTATAACAGAAAAGGAGTCAGATTGCAAATGTTTTTTCGTACAGACTTAGCATTGGAATTAAAAGAAGGCGGACAATCCGAATTGATGGATGTACCTTGTAAAATCAAAGAGAAAGACCGCTGTAAAATTAGCCATATTACGGTCCCGTGTTATATACAAGATACAGGCATGGCGCCGGGAGAATACATTACCATTGAGATGCCTCCGTTAAGTGATGCATTAGACGAAAATAATCAATTCTTACAGGTAGTTTCAGATGAAATCAAACCTTTTTTGCCTGAGAACGGAGAAGTGTTGGTAGCAGGTTTAGGGAATGCTGCAATTACTCCGGATGCCTTGGGAGAAAAAGTAATTGCGCAAATATTGGCAACCCGCCATGTGAAAAAGGAACTGGAGCGTATTACAGGTGTATCCGAACTCCGTTCGGTGGCAGCTGTAAGTACAGATGTATTGGGAAATACAGGAATGGAAACAGCAGAAATTTTAAAAGGTTTAACACAGCAATTAAGACCCAAAGCAGTGATTGTTATTGATGCAATGGCAGCCAGAAGTTTAGAAAGGCTGGGAAAAACAGTACAAATCAGTACGGCAGGAATCGCACCGGGAGCAGGTGTTGGAAATCGCAGACCACAAATAGATCAGACACTATTGGGCGTTCCTGTAATATCCATTGGAGTGCCTACGGTAGTAGATGCTGCAACAGTTGCCGTGGATTTACTTGGAGGGGAGCATGTAACAGATGAAGAAAAAGAGAAACTCAGGGAAATGGTAAGCCCAAACGGAGCTGCTATGTTTGTTACCCCAAGGGAAATTGACTTATTGATACAACGTGGGGCCAGAATGATTGGTATGGCAATTAATGCTGCGTTAAATCCTTGTTTTACAGTCAATGATTTTGAACTTTTAACAAAATAAAAGCCTCGACAGAAACCGCCGTATTTTATTCAAAGATATTAATATAATGATAGAAACGAAAAATAATAGAATTTTAGTATTACAGGAATGTATAAAAAATAGGAGGTAGGCGGTTGCAGTGAAACACTTCGGGAGGTTGTTTATGGTCATAGAAACAAAACGCGGAAGAAAACTGTTGCTGCGGGTAGGTGCTGTTTTGGTTACCACCGTTGCAGTAGCTTGTTTTTCTATTCGCCTTGTACCGGCATTGTTGTCTAACCAGAACAATACAGCGTTAACAGCGGCAGGGTTTATTATGCCTGACGGAGCTGTAGAGGTGATGAAAAATGGATATGATGATGCATACTTTAGCGTGTCAGAAGTAGAAGAGATGGTTTCTCAGGCATCTTCTGTACCGGAAATTACAGAGAGTACCGTTACATCTGAAGAAACTGCCGGGCAATCATCCTCAGAAGCGTATGTGCCTCCTGAACCGGATTATACGGTATATGAAGGGACAGCATACCCTATTAATGAAATGCAGATTGCAAATGTAGGATTAAAATATGAGAATATTACAGTTCGCAACGATACAGATTATGAACTGGATATTGCACAAGAATTGGGTCTTTCGCCTGATGTAAAAATTAAAAAAGATGGAACGCCGCAAGTATTGATTTATCATACTCATACGGGTGAATCCTTTTTAAAGACAGAAATGCCTAATTTTTACTCCAGTTTAGATACGCGCTCTAGGGACGAGAATTTAAATGTAATTGCGGTGGGAAATGAAATTACAAAGAAACTGGAAGAGGCGGGCATAGGAGTCATACATGATACAACAATTCATGATGATCCTTATACAGGTGCATATAATCGTTCATGGGAAACGATTCAACGTAATTTAAGTGAAAATCCGACCATTCAAGTTACAATAGATGTTCATCGCGATGCATTGGGAGGAGAGTCTGCAAGAATCAAACCTACAACCGTAATTAATGGCAGAAAAGCAGCACAAATTATGATTTTATCCGGCTATGACGGTGATGGCTCCCTAGGTTTTCCCGATTGGGAACTAAATTTACGTTTGGCATTACAGTTGCAGCGAAATTGTGCCAATATTGAACAATCTTTTATCCGCCCTCTCAACTTTACAAATAGTCGTTATAATATGAATGCAACACATGGTTCATTGTTGGTAGAGTTTGGTACAGAGGTAAATACCATTGATGAAGTAAAATATTCGGGGCAGTTGTTTGGAGATGCACTGGTAAAAACTCTGGAATCGCTTATGTAGGTTATATTCTAATATCCTCTTTGCAATAGATTTGTAATTGTTCAAAGAAAGTTAAAGGAATGTGTCAAATTTTTTGCTATAATCTGTTATAATAGAAAAAGTATGTATATACAAAAGTATAACACCAGATAAGTGATGAGGAATATAAATGAAATTGACCAGAGGGATTGTATCCATTCTAATGTTTATGCTATTGCTTTCGCTTATGAGTTTACCGGTATTTGCAATGCAGGCGCAGAGCAATGGAAGAACCGGGAGCTCAGAGCAATCCGGTGTCGGTTCGGAGCAAAATGTATCTGGAACTATGGAAACCGGCAGTGAGGAGACCACTTCTGTTTCATCTGAGAATTCTACCTCACAAGACAGCGGGATTTCTCTTCCGGAAGTTTCGGTTGGCAGCGAGGCTGCAGGTATTATTTCAAAAGGAACCGATATAACGCCATCTAATACCACACAGACTTGGTTGGGAATTGTATTCTGGATTTGTATTGCAATTGGTATTTTAATTATTGTTGTGGTGATTGTGGCGGCAACCAGAAAACCTCCAAAAGGAGGAACCGGAAAGAAGAGATATGAACGAAAACCTATGACGCCAAAAGGTAAACGTATTTTGAATGAAAAGTATTATCGTAACATCAAAAAATAATGAAATAAAAAAATGAAATATAAAATAATATACAAAAAGTGGTGTTTATTATAATTATAGTGTATAATAGCTGTAAATAAAAAGATATAGATACAGTATATCATAAATATACTAGTAAAGATACGTGTTTTATAGTAATACTTTATTTACGCATTATAAAATAATAATAGAATTGTCATAATTATGGAAAGGAGATTATTAATATGTTAAAGGATTGGAATAAAATGGAATTACCATCAGATGAAGAGATTGAAAACAGACTTAAAGCAGCAAGAGATAAGCTTGTTAAACAGCAGATCATGATGAAAGAAAAAAAGCTTCCGGTTATTGTTTTGTTTGAAGGCTGGGGTGCAGCTGGAAAAGGAAGTGTTTTAGGAAAAATAATAAAAAATATTGATCCAAGATTTTTTAAGGTTGCAGTCATGGATGAACCTACAGATGAAGAGAAAAGAAAACCATTTTTATATAGACATTTTATAAAAATTCCAGAGGCTGGAAAGTTCGTTTTTATGGATAGTGGATGGATGTCAGAGGTTACAAGACAGAAGTTAAGAGGAGAATTATCAGACGAACAGTATAATAAGAGGGTAGAAAGCATTAAAAGATTTGAACGGCAATTAACAGATAATGGATATCTGCTTCTTAAGTTTTTCTTTGATATAGATAAAAAAGAACAAAAAAAGCGGCTTAATAAGCTTAAGGAAGATAAGAATACAAAGTGGCGTGTAAGTGAGCACGATAAATGGCAGAATAAGCACTATGATGAATGTCAGATTGTTTATGATCAGTATCTTTGTGATACTAACCATTCAAGTGCACCATGGTATCTGGTTAATGCAAAGGATAAAAAATGGGCACAGCTGCAGGTGCTTGAAACAATCGTTCAGGGTATAGATACAGCATTTGCCAATAGTGCATTGTCAGTTCCATTGCTGCAGAATGCATTTCCACTTAAGCCTATCCATAAGCTTTCAGAGGTTAATCTTGATAAGAGCCTTTCGGACGAAGAATATGAAAGACTTCTGGGCATGTATCAGAAAAAGCTTGGAGAACTTCATAATGAATTATATAAAAAGAAGATTCCTGTTATCATAGCTTATGAGGGCTGGGATGCCGCTGGAAAGGGAGGCAATATAAGAAGGATAGCAGAGGCACTTGATCCAAGAGGATATGAAGTGCATCCTATAGCAAGTCCTGAGCCACACGAGAAAGCAAGGCATTATCTATGGCGGTTCTGGAACAGGCTGCCAAAGACAGGACATATAGCAATATTTGACAGAACCTGGTATGGAAGAGTTATGGTTGAAAGACTTGAGGGCTTCTGTAGCGTAAATGACTGGCAGAGAGCATATGTTGAGATTAATGAGTTTGAGAAGGAGCTTTCAGACTGGGGTGCAGTTATAATAAAATTCTGGGTACAGATTGATAAAGATACACAGCTTGAAAGATTTAAGGACAGGGAGAATACTCCTGAAAAACGCTGGAAGATAACAGAAGAAGACTGGCGAAACAGAGAAAAGTGGGACAGCTACGAGGAGGCTGTTAATGAGATGCTTTTAAAGACTAATACAGCTTATGCCCCTTGGCATATATTGGAATCCAATGATAAAAAGTATGCCAGAATTAAGGCATTAAAGACAGTTATAGAAGCACTTGAGGCAAGACTTTAGAGGATATACAGGACATACATGTTGAATAATAAATCTAATCAGATAGTGTCAAATGACCTATGAAAAAACTAAAAGCGCACAGGGAGATGTTATATGGATTACTTATCTCACAATGTAGCAGTTAATCTTAATAGAATAAGGACATCTAAGGGAATGAGTCTGGATGCTGTGTCAGAACAGACAGGAGTAAGCAAAAGCATGCTTGCACAGATAGAAAAAGATGCTGCCAATCCATCGTTAGGTACACTTGGAAAGATTGCAAGTGGACTAAGAATAGAATTTCATGAGCTTATAGATACACCACCTATGGAGTCTTGTCTTGTTGATATCAAAGATATGATCCCGACTAAAGAGTCGGAAGGAAAGTATACAGTGTGGACTTGTTTTCCATATGAAGATAATCATCTTTTTGAGATATACAGGATAAATATTGAAGCTGGTAATGAATATGTAAGTGGTGCTCATGGAGAGAAAACCAGGGAATATATAAGTGTATTTAAGGGACAGCTTACAATTGAGTGCAATAATGATATACAGATAGTAGAGTGTGGGCAGGTGTATCGGTTTGAAACAGATAAGGTTCATACGTATAGAAACGAAACAGATGAGAGGTTAGAACTTCTATGTGTATTTATGGATTATCATTAAATGCACATCGTGTCCAATATAATGCACAAATAATTGCAGAAACAGATGATGATATAGCTTGGATAAAATTAACATAAAAAAACAGAACGATAAATAATTAAAAATATGCATAAAAATACAGTTTTAACAGATAATTAACTGAATATTATAAAAAATATCCGCAAAAAACTTTTTTGCGGTGAAAAAAATCCAATTTCTGCATTTTTTTAAATACAGTGTTGACATCCAATATATTATATGTTAATGTATCAATGTCAAATAAATAGAACGAATTAATTAAGGCAAAGGCGCCATTACAACTAACAAGTTGTTCGCCTTTGCCTTTTTTATTTTCGTTATTATAAGAATGCATTTGTTGACACTGCTTAAGTAACCAACTATTTATTAACACATTTATTGACAGATGTGAGAAAAAACAATTTTTGGATACGTACCAAAGGGTACGCAGAAAGGAGTCAATTATGAAATTAAAGGATACAGGATTAACAGCACAGGATATTAAGGACAAAGTAAGTAAGTATATGATTGATACATATGAAAGATTTGACTTTGTTGCTGAAACAGCTAAGGATATGTATATATATGATGAAAATAAAACACCATATCTTGATTTTTATGCAGGTATTGCGGTAAATAGCGCAGGCAGCTGTAATGAGAAGGTTGTTGCTGCTGTTAAGGATCAGGTTTCAGATATAATGCATACATTTAATTATCCATATACAATCCCTCAGGCATTGCTTGCTGAGAAAGTATGTGAAACTATTGGAATGGATAAGATATTTTATCAGAATTCAGGTACAGAGGCTAACGAAGCTATGATTAAGATGGCTCGAAAGTATGGTATTGAAAAGTATGGACCAAACAGATATCATATTGTAACAGCAAAGGATGGCTTCCATGGAAGAACATTTGGTGCTATGTCTGCAACTGGTCAGCCAGGTAATGGATGCCAGGTTGGCTTCGGTCCTATGGCATATGGTTTCTCATATGCACCATATAATGATCTTAAAGCGTTTGAGGATGCCTGCACAGAGAACACAATTGCTATTATGATTGAACCAGTACAGGGCGAAGGTGGTGTACATCCTGCTACTATGGAATTCATGACAGGCTTAAGAAAGTTTTGTGATGAACATGAGATGTTACTTCTTATTGATGAGGTTCAGACAGGCTGGTGCAGAACTGGTGCTGTAATGTCTTATATGAATTATGGTATTAAGCCAGATATCGTATCTATGGCTAAAGCACTTGGAGGTGGTATGCCTATCGGAGCTATATGTGCAACAGCTGAGGTTGCAAAGGCATTTACTCCTGGTTCACATGGTACAACCTTTGGTGGACATCCAGTATCATGTGCAGCAGCTCTTGCAGAGGTTAATGAACTTCTTGACAGGGATTTAGCTGGTAATGCAAAGAAAATGGGAGATTATTTCAGCGCTAAGTTAGAAACATTACCTCACGTTAATGAGGTCAGACATCAGGGGTTATTAGTTGGTGTTGAGTTCGATGATACTATCGGTGGAGTAGATGTAAAGCATGGATGCTTTGACAGACATCTTCTTATTACAGCAATCGGAGCACATATTATCCGTATGGTTCCACCTCTTATAGTATCAGAGGAGGATTGTGATAAGGCATATGAGATTATTAAGGAAACAGTAGAAAGCCTTAGTAAGTAATCTGAAATGGCTTTCTAAAATAGCTGTTTAATATAATTTCAGATGATTTACAGCATATTGTTATATATAGACATATAGTAAGTGAAAGAGATGTCTGGTTATTGTTTTTATAGGAAACATAATCAGGCATCTTATATTTTTAATTAATAAGAGCAGCAGGTATGATGTACTGCAGCTATAATATATGGCAGGCAGGATGTATGCTTTTATATTGCTAAAATACGATAAATGCGATATATTGATGGGAAATATGGTGTAAGTATCAAAAGTATAAATTGCTTATTTGTGCGAGCACAAACGTAATGTATACTTTTGACACTTACATAATAATATTGTTAGGAGTGTAAGTGTATTATGAATATGGATAAATATGTAATCAGAATGGCACTGGAAAAAGATAAAGCCAGAATATTGGAAATATATGCGTATGCTAGAAACTTTATGGCAGCCAATGGTAATCCAAATCAATGGAAAAATAACAATCCGTCAAAAGAGGTAATAGATGAAGATATATCTGCTGGTAATCTTTATGTAATAGAGGAAACTGGCACAGAAACCCTGGATGGGATAAAGAAATGTGCAGATAATGAAAACAGCATAGTCCATGGAGTGTTTTTCTTTAGGATAGGAGAAGATCCAACATATAAGGTTATAGAGCGTGGAAGCTGGTTGTCAGATGACATGTATGGAACTATTCACAGAGTTGCAGGCGATGGAAGGATACATGGTGTACTGGCCATGGCAGTGCAATTCTGTGAACAGAGCATAAATCATCTTAGAATAGATACACATAATGATAATAAAATAATGCAGCACGTTATAGAAAAGAACGGTTTTAAGAGGTGCGGAATTATACACGTAAATGACGGCTCAGAAAGAATCGCATATGAAAAGCTGGTGTAATATCAGAAACTGCGATTCTTAACGTAATTAATAAACTTTTCTGTACTATCTGTTGTGTAGCTGCCGTTTCTCCATACAATTCCTATATCCTGTGAAATGGCAGGATTAATAGGAAGACCAATTACACCCGGCAGATTGCGAAGCATAGAGGAGTAAAGAAATGCACCACCTAAATTATTACATACGAAGTTTCTTATTGTATATAACTGGCTCGCATGAAGAATGGTATGAGGATTGATTCCTAAGCTCTTAAAGGCTGCTTCAAGTGTTTCATTTTGAACAGAGTCAGTATTATACATAATAACTGGTTCATCTTTAATCATATCAATAGTTATTTCATGACATTTGGCAAGTGAATGTTCCTTTGATACACAGAATACCAGTTTGTCAGTCATCAGCTTATAGGTATTCAGCTTATCTATCTCATAAAAATGCATATTTACAAGTGCAAGATCAAGTTTACCTTCCATAACCATATTGGCAGCACGGATAGAGCCATATTCAAATAATTCAAATGGAATGTCAGGATATTCCTTTCTAAACTCAATCAGCATATCTGGAAAAAATATTGTGCTAAGAAGAGGTGGGATGCCTATTCGTAAAGGAGATATATTTTTACCAAGATCGTGAAACTGTTCCATAGTATCGTTATATTCTGCCAAGAGCTTTTGTGCTTTCTGATAAAACACTTCTCCCTCCTTAGTAAGTGAAAGGTGGTTTTTTGTTCTTGTAAAAAGGTTTATGGAGAACTCCTTTTCAAGCTCCTTAATAGCTGTAGAAATAGCAGGCTGTGTGACATATAATTCAGCAGCAGCCTGGGTTATACTGTGTAGTCTTGTTGCAGCACAGAAGTATTCTAATTGAACAATTTTCATAATATTCATTTCTCCCTTGTACTTGTTATAATCTATTTTTCTTTTTATAAAGCATCTTAGAACTAAAAATCCTTATTTTTATGTACTATATAAGCATTAATTAAGTCTTTTTAGAAATATACATTATTTGTATACATAGTGCAATTGTTAAAAGTTGATAATTAATATTAAAAAAATGTTAAAATTATATCATACTTTTGTCTAAAATGCCTAAAATTGTTAAAAACACATAAAAAAAAATTATGATATCATAGTTTTTTGTAAATTTACAACAAGTAAAAGCCTTTATATAATACAGACAAGCAAAGAAAATAGAAAAGCTAGCAGGATATTTTCAAGTAAATATATAATGAATTGGAGGATTTTTATGAGTCACGCAACAATAACTTTATTATTTTTGTTGTTTGCAATCATTATGTTCATGTGGGAAAAAATCCCATTGGGACTTACTTCGATGATAGTCTGTGTGGGCTTGGTTGTCACAGGGGTACTTGATTGGAAAACAGCATTTATGGGATTCATTGACAGCAATGTAATTCTTTTTGTAGCAATGTTTATAGTAGGTGGAGCACTTTTTGAAACTGGAATGGCGAATAAGATTGGGGGAATAGTTACTCACTTTGCCAAATCAGAAAAACAGCTTATTATAGCGATTATGGTTATCGTAGGTTTAATGAGTGGAGTGCTTTCTAATACTGGAACAGCCGCGGTACTTATTCCGGTTGTCATAGGAATAGCAGCCAAGTCTGGATATTCAAGGTCAAGACTGCTTATGCCACTTGTTTTTGCAGCAGCTATGGGTGGTAATCTTTCACTTATAGGTGCACCTGGTAATCTTATAGCACAGTCAGCGATGCAGGAAATTGGTAAGTCATTCGGCTTCTTTGATTATGCAAAGGTAGGCTTTCCAATACTTATTGTAGGTGTAATCTTCTTTGCATTAATAGGAAATAAATTGCTTCCTAATAATAAACTGTCAGATGATGATTCAGCTTACAGCAGCAAGGATGACTTTAGTGATGTGCCAAAGTGGAAGCAGTGGTTATCACTTATAATTCTTATACTTACTCTTCTTGGAATGATATTTGAGGATAAGATAGGAATTAAGTTATGTATAACAGGCTGTATTGGAGCACTTGCACTTGTACTTACCGGTGTTATATCAGAGAAACAGGCACTTAAGTCAATTGACTTAAAGACTATATTCTTATTTGGAGGAACACTTTCACTTGCATCAGCACTCTCAAAGTCTGGAGCTGGAGAGCTTATAGCTCATAAGGTTATTGGAATGTTAGGAGATAATCCTTCTCCATATTTGTTGACATTTGTAGTATTTATGCTGTGCTGTGTATTAACTAACTTTATGAGTAATACAGCAACAACAGCACTTATGGTTCCTATCTGTTTATCAATAGCAGAGGGAATAGGAGCAGATCCAAGTGCAGTACTTATGGCTTGTGTAATAGGTGGTTCATGTGCATATGCAACACCTATCGGAATGCCAGCTAATACTATGGTAATTGGTGCAGGCGGATATACCTTTAAGGATTATGCAAAAGCAGGTGTACCTTTGATACTTGTGTCAACAGTTGTAAGTATGATACTGTTACCAATTTTATATCCATTCTTTCCATAAAAGATAATGAAGGTATAAGAATGCGAATGATGAAAAAGATGTGTTAAATAATTTATTTATAACATAAACAAAAACAAAACAATAATAGTAGAATTATTAAGGAGGAATAATATGTCTAAAGAAGCACAAGTAAAACAGCTTACTGATTATATGGCAAAGTTCGTTGCTTACACAGCAAAGAAACTTCCAGATGATGTAATTGCAAAACTTCAGGAGTTAAGAGATAAGGAGGATAGTCCTTTATCTAAGACAATCTATAATACAATGTTTGAAAATCAGAAACTTGCAGTAGAACTTAATCGTCCAAGCTGCCAGGATACAGGAGTACTTCAGTTCTGGGTAAAGTGTGGTACTAATTTCCCACTTATCGGTGAACTTGAGACACTTCTTAAGGAAGCAGTTGTTCAGGCTACATTTGAAGCACCATTAAGACATAATAGTGTTGAAACATTTGACGAATATAATACAGGTAAAAATGTAGGTAAGGGAACACCAACAGTATTTTGGGATATTATTCCAGATAGTGATAAGTGTGAAATATATACATATATGGCTGGTGGTGGTTGTACACTTCCAGGTAAGGCTATGGTTCTTATGCCAGGAGAAGGTTATGAGGGCGTTACAAAGTTTGTTCTTGATGTTATGACAAGCTATGGTTTAAATGCATGTCCTCCACTTCTTGTAGGTGTAGGTGTTGCAACATCAGTTGAAACAGCAGCTCTCCTTTCAAAGAAAGCACTTATGAGACCTATTGGTTCACATAATGATAATGAAAGAGCAGCAAAGATGGAAAGACTTCTTGAAGATGGAATTAACTCTATAGGCTTAGGACCTCAGGGTATGGGCGGAAAATATTCAGTTATGGGTGTTAATATCGAGAATACAGCTCGTCATCCATCTGCAATCGGTGTAGCAGTAAATGTAGGCTGCTGGAGCCATAGAAGAGGACACATTATATTTGATAAAGACCTTAACTATACAATAACAACACATACGGGGGTGACTTTATAATGGTAGAGATAAGAAATGGTAAGAAAGTACTTATTACACCTGTGTCAGCAGAGGACTTAGAAGATATCAAGGTTGGAGATATAGTATACCTTGATGGAAGCATGACAACATGCCGTGATGTTGCACACAGAAGACTTGTAGAAGAAGGCAGAGAGCTTCCAGTAGATGTAAGAAATAATGCAATATTCCACGCTGGACCAATAATCAGACCACTTGAAAATGATAAGTTTGAGATGGTTTCTGTAGGTCCTACAACAAGTATGAGAATGGAAAAGTTTGAGTATGAATTCGTTAAGCTGTCTGGTGTAAGAGTAATCATCGGTAAAGGTGGTATGAAGGAAAATACAGAGAGAGCCTGTAAGGAATTCGGCGCTATTCACTGTGTATTTCCAGCAGGAAATGCCGTAGTAGCAGCTACTGAGGTTGAAGAAATAGTAAGAGCTGAATGGCGTGACTTAGGAATGCCAGAAACACTTTGGAACTGCCGTGTTAAAGAATTTGGTCCGCTTATTGTATCTATAGATACTAAGGGCAACAATATGTTTGAAGAAAACAAAGTTACATTTAATCAGAAAAAAGATGCAGCATATGAGAAGATATCTAAGGAAGTTGGATTTATCAAATAATTCAGCTAAATAACAGCGATATCTGACAATATCTGACCAATAATCAAACTGATTATATGGAAGGATATATACATTGTGCATAATGTGCAATACACAATGTTTATATATAGAACGAGCCTATGTTATATAGCAATGTGATTATTTATATAACATATGTTTATTCAAAACATAATAATGCTGGTGCAAACAACTTCTAACCAGCAATAAATGGTGTATAATCATCGGTAAGTTATGGTTTATAAAGTGCCAATAAACCATAACCTACAAAAACACAGTACAAAAGATAAAGTATTAATCAATATTTATACTTACATTAAACCCAAACCTAATATTTAAGAGCAGAGGGCTGTTGCATCAAAGACATAGGATGTAACAGTCCTTTGTTTTATATAATGTATATAAAATACTAGAACAATAGTATATACAAAAAATACAAAAAAGTTGGAAAGAAAAAGATGAATAAAAAAGATGAATAAAAAGAATGGAGATATGCTATATGAATAGATATAGAAAAATAATATTATTATCTCTTAAAATAGGAATAGGCAGCAGTATTTCACTTTATACGGCTCAGAAATTGGGACTTAATTATGCGGTATCGGCTGGAACTGTAACGTTACTTTCACTTATGAATTCAAAGTGGGAAACAATAAGGCTGTCTGGAAGCAGGATAGCTTCATTTTTAATAACAGTACTTGCAGGATGGATTTTATTTACCAATATAAGCAGTATGTGGATAGCATATGGAATATTGCTGACATTTATTGTGTTTATGGCGGAGCTGCTCGAATGGCGGGCTACTATTTCTGTAAATGGAGTTATAGCAGCACATCTTGTTACATATGAGAAGTTCAATGATATGGCAGTATGGAATGAACTTAGTATAGTACTTGTGGGAGTCGGTTTTGCCATATTTTTTAATCTGTTTAATGGCAACTATGGGCATAAAAAGCATATAGTTAAAAAAACTAGTTATATAGAAAACAGGATGCAGATGATTATTGGAGCTATGTCAGCATATCTGTCAAATAAGAAAATGGAAACGGATGTATGGCAGAATATAAAAAAGCTTGAGGAGGATATACAGGATTGTATCAAAGAGGCATATGAATATCAGAATAATACATTTTATTCTCATCCAGAGTACTATATATCATACTTTGAGATGCGTAAAAATCAGTGCCAGATACTTCATAATCTTCATTATGAAATGAAAAAAATGCGTACTATGCCTAAGAATGCTAAAATAGCAGCAGATTATCTATTGAATCTCGCGGAAAATATAACAGAATATAATAATCCTGAAGAACAGCTAAGCAGTTTAAAAGAAATTATTGAGCATATAAAATGTGATGAGCTTCCAACAACGATGGAAGAGTTCGAAAGTAGTGCATTATTATTTCACATATTAATGGATATAGAAGACCTTTTGGTTTATAAAAAACATTTTATTGATAATGTTGATAAGATACAGAAAAAACATTATTGGAAAGCTGGTTAGTAAGCTATAGGAGTTGCAATTCCCTGTATATTTAGTGAATATTAATAGTTCACGAATGGACGTGTCCGTTCGTGAACATAAATGACTAATTAATTATTTTATAATCTGTGTAATTAATCTTCATATCGTGGCAGTTCGACAATTATGGCTTTATGATGGACTGCTGGCAGAAACTTATCTAAGACTTCCCTGGTCTTTAGCTTAAGACTTGAGGTATTGATGCAGGGATGGCATCCAAGAGTTTCATCCTCAAGTACTTCTTTATCCATAAGGAGCTGCACATTATTATCTGTATCATTCATAAGTCCCATAATAGATACAGAGCCTGGAGTTATATCAAGATATTTTTCCATATATTCTTCATCAGCGAAGGAAAGTCTTGCTGAGTTAATCTGTCTGCTAAGGTCTTTTGTTTTGAATGTTTTGTCACCGGGCATCATCAGAAGGTAAAACTGGGTTTTCTGGCGGTTGCATAAGAAAAGATTCTTGCATATGAGTGCTCCAAGAATCTTATCGATATCATTACATACCTCCATAGTAGTTGCCGGTTCATGGTCAGTTCTGTAATATTCCATTCCAAGCTTATCAAGTAAGTCATATACTCTTATTTCTTTAGCAAGTCTGTCTGATTCGTTGGCTGGTCTGCCCTTTATTAATTCCATGATAATTTAGTTCCTTTCGTAGTTAAAAAGATATATAGATATAATCAAATGGATTATTATAAATGATGTCGGGGTCAAAAGGTCTTACATCCACCTATGAGCAAGTTCATGTGGGTTTAGACCTTTTGACCCTGATATCTTATAAATATAATTATAATATTTTTGATTCATCATTGATCAATAGTAAGTCAATGGTTGACATATTGATAACCATTCATTGAAAATCATAGGATAAATATACCCCACTAATAATGTAAAATCAATAAAAAACGAACTGCCATAGCTTAAAACTATGTCAAACGTAATTTTTTATGTATTATACAAGAACTGCATAGATATCTATAATAACAACAACAGCTCATTAGTTGAAGGAATATATAATGTATATCATATGAACGAATATAACAGGAGGAATAGTAATGCAGACAGCAGTTGTAGGATATCCAAGAATAGGATCATTAAGAGAGTTGAAGTTTGCTCTTGAAAAATATTTCAGACAGGAGATAAATGCAAATGAGTTAGCTTATACAGCAAAAGAGCTAAGGAAAAAACATTGGCAGACTCAGAAGAACGCAGGAATTGATTATATTACATCTAATGATTTCTCATATTATGATATTGTGCTTGATACAGCATTTTTATTAAATATAATCCCGGAAAGATATAAAAAGCTTAAGGTATCATCACTTGACAGATATTTTGCAATGGCAAGAGGTTATCAGAAAGACGGCGGTGATGTTAAGGCACTTGCTATGAAGAAGTGGTTTAATACTAATTATCACTATATAGTACCTGAGGTTGAGGATGATGCAGATGTTAAATTATCGGGAAGTAAGCTGTGGGATGAGTATAAAGAGGCAGAGGAGCTAAAGATTAAAACAAAGCCTGTAATAACAGGTGCGTATACACTTCTTAAGTTATGTAGATTTACAGGTAAAAAGACTCAGGAAGATTTCGTTGACGCGTTCATAAATGCATATAAAGAAATCATAAGCAGATGTGACAATGCCGGGATACAATGGCTTCAGATCGATGAACCTGCGCTTGTGCTGGATATGACTGATAAAGACAGGGAGTTGTTTGTTAAAATATATAGTAAAATATCAGATGCCAGAAGGTCATGCAAGCTGCTTCTTCAGACTTATTTTGGTGATGTAAGAGATGTATATGAGGACATAATCAAGCTGCCATTTGATGGAGTAGGACTTGATTTTATAGAGGGAAAGAAGAGCATAGAACTTATTAAAGAATACGGATTTCCAAAGGATAAGCTATTATTTGCCGGTCTTGTAAATGGAAAGAACATCTGGAAAAATCATTATGAAAAAACACTAAATACAATTAAGGATTTAGAAGAAAAAGGCATAAATGTTGTATTATCAACCTCTTGTTCTTTACAGCATGTTCCATATACATTAAAAAATGAAACAAAATTATCTACTGTATATTTTGAATATTTTGCATTTGCAGAAGAAAAGCTTATAGAACTAAAGGAAATAAGTGAAATAAGTCAAACAAGTAAAATAAGTGAACCTACATTAAGTGGAGACATAACCACTCAAGAATATTTAAATGCCAACAAACAGCTTTTTTCAGGTGTAAGGAACTGCAATAATGAAATGGTAAAGAAGAGATTATCAGAGGTTAAGGAACAGGATTACATAAGATTTCCAGCAAGAAGTGAAAGACAGAGAATACAAAAAAAGCTGTTTGCTTTACCAGAACTTCCTACAACTACGATAGGATCATTTCCGCAGACGAAGGATGTAAAGGCCAACCGTTCTGCTTTTCGTAAAGGAGAGATTACAAAACAGGAATATGAAGAATTCAATAAAAGAAAGATTGCTGAATGTGTAAAATGGCAGGAAGAAATTGGACTTGATGTACTTGTGCATGGTGAATATGAAAGAAATGATATGGTTGAATATTTTGGCGAGTCGCTTGGAGGCTTTATATTTACAGAAAAAGCCTGGGTACAATCTTACGGTACAAGATGTGTTAAACCTCCTGTAATATGGGGAGATGTATACCGCAAGAAGCCAATTACTGTGGATTGGTCAGTATATGCACAGTCACTTACAGATAAGCTTATGAAGGGCATGCTTACAGGACCCGTAACAATACTTAACTGGTCATTCCCAAGAGAGGATATTACTATAAAGGAAGCTATATCACAGATTGCACTTGCAATAAGAGATGAGGTGCTGGATCTTGAAGCTAATGGAATTAAGATTATCCAGATAGATGAAGCAGCGCTAAGAGAGAAGCTTCCGTTAAGAAAATCTGACTGGAAGTCAGAATATCTTGATTTTGCAATACCAGCCTTCAGGCTTACGGCAAGTGGAGTAAAACCTGAAACACAGATTCATACACATATGTGTTATAGTGAATTTACAGATATTATTCCAGCTATAGATGATATGGATGCAGACGTAATTACGTTTGAGGCATCACGCTCAGACCTTCAGATTCTGGATGCCTTACGCGAAAATGAATTCGAGACAGAGGTTGGACCGGGAGTATATGACATACATTCACCAAGGGTTCCTTCGGTAGAGGAGCTGACACAGACAATACAGCTTATGCTTACTAAGATTGATGTAGCTAAGCTATGGGTTAATCCGGACTGTGGACTTAAGACAAGAGGCGTTTGGGAAACAGAGAAGAGCCTTAAGAATATGGTCGTTGCCGCGGCAAATGTAAGACAAAGCCTGTAGGGGGTGTTTGATTGTTTTTTAAGTGAGTTTCATTAATTAAATGTTTTTTGTAATAAATGTGTCTGACTGATATGCAGATTTAATAAGATGCCAGAAGTATTGATTAGATAGTTTAAAGACTTTTAATATAGATAACTATACTATATTGAAGCGTAAATTTGACTCAGATTAACTATTTTGCATATAAGGTCAAATTATTTGCTAGTACACTGACATAGTGAAATAGGGGCTTGAGCGCTATGCACTCAAGCCCCTGTGATTCTCAATTGTTTAATTTATTTATCAAGTTATTTACTAAAATTATCATATGCGGATATATTAGAAGCTGTTTTTTCGTAATGTAATTTATGATTCTTTCTGTGAATAATAGAATAAGTGAATCAAACAATAATAATACATACTACTGGAAGTCACATATATCAATCATAGCCTCAAGCATTTCCTTTTCCTCAGGCTTTTTCTTAGTAAGTCTTGCGGCTGCTACGATAGGTATCCATTTGTCAACGTAGCGCTTATCTGTAGATGTTTTCTCACAGAACATGGTTATGTACTTATCAGCAAGTGCTTCATCACTTAGCTTAAGTGTAAGGTAGGTGTTTGCAGCATCAGCAGAAGCATTCCCCTTAGTTGCGTGTACCCAGTCAACAGCGGTAATAGCAATAATCTGGTTCTTATCATCAGTCTGGACAATTATATTCTCAGGGCAGTAATCACCGTGGCATAGCTTTTTATGGTAAGGAAGCTCTGAAAGTCTTGATTCAAGCTCATATTTTGTATCAGCAGGAATATTAAGCTCGTTTATCTGACGTTCAAGTTTGCTTTTCATATCAACCAGAAGAGGGTTGCTGTGTTTGTTTATGGCTATCTGGTAATCAACCATAGCCTCAATATATGCATCAGAATTTTCAGGATGCTTGGCTAAAAGCTCCTTTAGTGTTTCACCCTTGGCATATTCGCTTGTTATAGTCCACTTTCCATCAACTACTGATACGTTAAGAAGTCGTGGTATATCAAGGCCTGTGTCCTCGACTCTTGCTGTGTTAAGTGCTTCATATAATACATCAGATTTATTGTAAGATAGTGCAAATACCTTCTCAGCCTTATCCTTATCAACATAGACTGACTTTAATGCACCTTTATATATACATTTTTTCATAATAATCCTCATTTCTGCGCACACTTCCTGAACATAATGGGGTTGTGCCAGGTGCGCACAGACACAAATCCCGCGTGTGAAAATATATTCTCACATTAATTTATTTTCGTGATTTATTCTAGTAATCTATTTTCCATAGTAAGCCTTAAGATACATAGCCTTTATTTCGCTCATAAGAGGATATCTTGGATTGGCACCCGTACACTGGTCATCAAAGGCATTCTCGACCATCTCATCAAGTGTAGCAAGGAAATCTTTCTCATCAACACCATAGTCTTTGATAGTTTTCTTGATTCCAACCTTGTCTTTAAGTTCTTCAATGGCTTTTAAGAAATTTTCAAACTTTTCATCAGCGTTCTTACCCTGAATTCCGAGGAATTCAGCACATTCAACGTATCTTTCCTTGCAGTGAGGATAAGCATACTGTGAAAAGGTTCCCATCTTGGCTGGGACTTCTGCAGCATTAAAACGCATTACATCTGTTATAAGAAGTGCATTAGCAATGCCGTGAGGTATATGGTGGTAAGCGCCAAGCTTGTGAGCCATGGAGTGGCATACACCAAGGAATGCGTTGGCAAATGCCATACCAGCCATAGTAGAAGCAGTGGCCATCTGTTCTCTTGCCTTGGCATCGTGAGGTCCATTTTCATATGCCGCTGGGAGATATTCAAATATATTCTTCATAGCTTTAAGTGCAAGACCGTCTGTATAATCAGTCGCCATAATAGATGCATAAGCTTCAAGTGCGTGAGTAAGTGCATCTATACCAGATGAAGCAGTAAGTCCCTTAGGCTGATTCATACACATATCAGCATCAATAATAGCCATCTTAGGAAGCAGTTCATAGTCGGCAAGAGGGTACTTTATGCCAGTTTTTTCATCAGTAATAACCGCAAAAGGAGTAACCTCTGAGCCAGTACCAGAGGAAGTAGGAATTGCTATAAAGTAAGCCTTTTCTCCCATTTTAGGGAATGTGTAGATACGCTTTCTTATGTCCATAAATCTCATAGCCATATCCATAAAGTCAACCTCAGGATGTTCATACATAACCCACATTATCTTGGCAGCATCCATAGCAGAGCCACCACCGATAGCTATGATGCAGTCAGGCTCAAAGCTGTTAATAGCCTTAGTTCCCTCAATAGCACACTCTAAGGTAGGATCTGGTGCAACGTTAAAGAAGGTTGTATGTGTTATGCCAAGTTCATCAAGCTTGTCAGTAACGCACTTAGTATAGCCATTCTTGTACAGGAACTGGTCTGTTACAATAAATGCTTTCTTCTTTCCTAATACGGTCTTTACCTCGTTAAGTGCAACAGGAAGACAGCCTTTTTTGAAGTATACCTTTTCAGGGGCTCTAAACCACAGCATATTTTCTCTCCTCTCAGCAACAGTCTTTATGTTAATAAGGTGCTTGACACCTACATTTTCAGATACAGAGTTTCCACCCCATGAACCACAGCCAAGTGTAAGAGAAGGTGCTAACTTAAAGTTGTAAAGATCACCAATACCACCCTGTGAAGAAGGTGTATTAATAAGAATACGGCAGGTCTTCATAGCTTCCTCGAATCTGGCAAGCTTATCAGTTTCAGTCGCAGAATTAATATATATAGAAGAAGTATGACCAAAGCCACCATCGGCTATAAGACGCTCAGCTTTACCTACGGCATCATTAAAATCCTTTGCCTTATACATGGCAAGAACAGGAGACAGCTTCTCATGTGCGAATTCCTCTGAAAGGTCAACGGAGGTAACCTCACCAATGAGAATCTTTGTGCTTTCAGGAACCTCTATACCAGAAAGCTTTCCGATATTATAAGCACTCTGGCCAACAATCTTGGCATTTAACGAGCCATTGATAATGATAGTTTTTCTTACCTTATCAAGCTCTGTTTTACTAAGGAAGTGACAGCCACGTTTAGTGAATTCTTCTTTAACCTGCTTGTATACAGAAGAGTCAACAATTACAGACTGCTCAGAAGCACATATCATACCATTATCAAATGTTTTGGAATGTATAATAGAGTTGACGGCAAGTATAACATCGGCAGTACTGTCAATAATAGCAGGTGTGTTACCGGCACCTACTCCAAGTGCAGGCTTTCCAGATGAATAAGCTGATTTAACCATACCTGGACCACCAGTTGCAAGTATTATGTCAGCCTCCTTCATAAGAGTGTTGGTAAGTTCAAGGCTTGGAACATCAACCCAGCCGATTATTCCTTCTGGAGCACCGGCAGCAACAGCAGCCTCAAGTACAACCTTAGCAGCAGCTATAGTGCTTTCCTTAGCACGTGGGTGTGGACTTATGATGATACCATTACGGGTTTTTAATGAAATAAGAGTCTTGAATATAGCGGTAGATGTTGGATTAGTTGTAGGAATAACAGCAGCTACAACACCAATAGGTTCTGCGATTTTCTTAATGCCATAGGCTTTATCTTCTTCTATGACACCACATGTCTTAGTATCACGGTATGCGTTGTAGATATACTCTGCAGCATAGTGATTCTTGATAACCTTGTCTTCAACTATTCCCATACCAGTTTCTTTAACAGCCATCTTGGCAAGAGGTATTCTTGCCTTATTAGCAGCGAGGGCGGCAGCGGTGAATATCTTGTCAACCTGTTCCTGTGAATATGTCGAAAAGATGCGCTGTGCCTCTTTTACAGAGCTTATAAGCGCTTCAAGAGACTGGATGTTATCGACAACTAAAGTTTTTTCTTTGTTCATGATTAGTTCCCCTTTTCTTAGATAATTATATACATCTTATGAGTAATCAGATGACAATAAAATGTATATTGTATAGCATTACAAGATGTAACTATGCTAATAAAAATAAGATTGATAAATAATTAACAATCATTATGGTTATAGCTTATCATCTTTATATGCAGATGTCAATGATATATTACAACTTAATATTTCAAAAATTGATATCACGAACCTGATGCTGCAAACCTAATATAACAAATCAGATATCGTAAACTTGACATTGCAATAATTGATGTTACAATAGTTGCATATACAACAATCGGAGGTACGACTAATAATGCTAAGAAGAATTTTTTCTTATATGAAGCAATATAAAAAATATGCTTATCTGGCACTTATATGTATAGCTGTTGAGGCTATGCTTGAACTTCTGGTGCCTATGATCATGGCTGACCTTATAGATAATGGTGTGGCCAATGGCGATACTCATTATATATATGTCAAAGGATTTGAGATGGCTTTATGTGCGCTTATAGCACTTGTGCTTGGAATAGGGAGCGCCAGATTCCAGGCACTTGCCGGACAGGGACTTGGCGCGAATATAAGAAAGGCAGAATATGAAAAGCTTCAGTCTTATTCATTTTCTAATATAGATCATTTCAGGGTATCGTCGCTTGTTACACGTCTTACAAGTGATGTTACCAATATCCAGAATTCAGTCTCAACTGGTATGAGGCCTTTTGGAAGAAGTCCTGTTATGCTTATATTTGCATCGTCAATAGCATTTACTATTAACAGGACACTAGCCCTTGTATTCTTTGTGGCACTTCCTATACTTGCGGTCTTGCTTATCATAATTATTATGAATGTAAGACCATTGTACGCAAAGATGCAGAATGCTATAGATCTTGTTAATCGTAGTATACAGGAGAATCTTACAGCGGTAAGGGTTGTAAAGTCATATGTCAGAGGAGAGTATGAGGTAGATAAGTTTAAGGATGTTAATGCTAAGCTTAAGTCAGAATCTGAAAAGGCATTTGGAATAGCAGTACTTAACATGCCAGCTATGCAGTTCGTTATGTATGGAACTATTATTGCGATTCTCTTTGTTGGTGGACATCTTATTAATAACGGACAGCTTAAGATTGGAGAACTGACAAGCTTTTTAAGCTATGTTCTGCTTATTCTTAATTCACTTATGATGATGTCAAATGTATTCCTTATGATGACACGTTCTTTAGCATCAGCCACAAGAATAGTCGAGGTGCTTGACGAAAAAATCGACATTACTGATGAAAACTCGCAGGATATAAGTGTCAAGCATGGTGAAATAGAGTTCGACCATGTGTGGTTTAAGTATAAAAATGAAGCAAAGGAATACGTACTTTCAGATGTTTCATTTCATATAAAGCCAGGACAGACAGTAGGCATCATAGGACAGACAGGTTCTTCAAAGACTACTCTTGTACAGCTTATTCCAAGACTATATGATGCCACTAAGGGAACGGTGCGTATAGATGGAGTGGATGTTAAGAATTATCCGGTAAAACATCTGCGTGATGCTATTGCTGTTGTTCTGCAGAAGAATACCTTGTTTTCTGGTTCTCTGATATCAAACCTTCGCTGGGGTAATGAAAATGCAACGAAGGAAGAGATAGATGAAGCTTGTCATATAGCCTGTGTAGATGAATTCTTAGACAGGCTTCCGGCAGGCTATGAGTCAGAGATGGGACAAGGAGGTGTCAATGTTTCTGGTGGACAGAAGCAGCGTATATGTATTGCAAGGGCTATATTAAAGAAACCGAAGGTACTCATACTGGATGATTCTACAAGTGCTGTGGATACAGCAACTGAAGGCCGGATAAGGGAAGAACTTGCAAAGAAGCTTCCGGATATGACTAAGCTTGTTATTGCACAGAGGATATCTTCTGTTAAGCATGCAGATCAGATAATTATACTCGATAAGGGTTGTGTAAATGCAATAGGAACACACGAGGAATTATTAAGAACCAATAAGATATATCAGGAAATATATGAATCACAGAAGGAAGGAGCAGATTTATAATGGCAAAGTATGTTGGATATAAACGACCTAAGGATACTAAGAAAGCTATAAAGCATCTGCTAGTTTATCTTGGTCATTATAAATGGATGTTTATGCTTGTTGCACTGCTTGTGCTGATAAGTGCAGGAGCGAATGTGGCAGGCACATATCTTGTAAAACCAGTTGTAAATCATTTTATAGTACCGGGAGACATGGAAGGACTTCTTAAGGCAGTTATTGCCATGGGTGTTATGTATGCCTGCGGGGCTTTGTGTACATTTGGCTATAACCGTATTATGGTAAAGGTATCACAGAAGGTTATACAGGATATAAGAAATGATCTTTTTGCACATGTACAGAAGCTTCCTTTAAAATATTTTGACGCTCATACACATGGTGAGCTTATGAGCAGATTTACCAATGATGTGGATACTGTACAAGAAGCTATGAATAACAGCTTCGCTATGATAATCCAGAGCTTTATAATGCTTTTTGGCACTCTTATCATGATGATGGTTTTAAGTGTAAGATTATCAGTTATAGTTATTGTGTTTCTTGTTATCATGTTTTTCTTTATTAAGTTTAACAGTAAACATAGCAAGAAATATTTTAACAGGCAGCAGGAGGAACTTGGTAAGATTAATGGCTTTGTACAGGAGATGATGGCAGGACAGAAGGTTGAAAAGGTGTTCAACCATGAACAAAAGAATTTTGAGAAGTTTTGTGAGATGAATGAAAGTTTCAGGAAAGAGTCTACTAATGCACTTGCTTTTGCAGGAATGATGATTCCAACTATTGTAAGCCTGTCATATCTTAATTATGCGATATCAGCATGTGTGGGTGGTTTATTTACGCTTAAAGGACTTATGGATCTTGGAAGTCTGTCATCATATCTTATATATGTACGTCAGAGTGCCATGCCGCTTAATCAGTTTACCCAGCAGGTCAATTTTCTGTTATCAGCACTTTCAGGTGCAGAACGTATATTTGATATGATGGATGAAAAACCAGAGATTGATGAAGGCAGCGTAACGCTTTGTAACGCAGTTAAGAATGCTGATGGAAGTCTTACAGAATGTAGTCAATATACGGGTGTATTTGCATGGAAAGTGCCAACAGAGCTTAATACTTACTGGAATTCAGATTCTTATAAAGAAAATGTTAAAAGCCAGACGATAGATAAAAACATGGATAAGGCAGCCGCTAATGATGGAACTTATCTGGTTGAGCTGCGTGGTGACGTAAGATTTAAAAATGTTGTGTTTGGATACGTTCCAGGAAAAACTATATTAAATGACGTCACTCTTTATGCGAAGCCAGGCCAGAAAATAGCATTTGTTGGTTCGACTGGTGCTGGAAAGACAACGATCATTAACCTTATAAACAGATTCTATGATATACAGTCAGGCACAATAACTTATGATGGCATAGACATAAAGGATATTAAGAAGGATGACTTAAGAAAATCACTTGCCATGGTTATTCAGGATACACATTTGTTTACAGGAACAATAGCTGATAATATAAAGTATGGAAAACTGGATGCAACTGATGAAGAGGTTAGAAATGCAGCTTTAATAGCCAATGCAGATTCATTCATAAGACGTCTTCCAGATGGATATAATACCATGCTTTATTCCGATGGAAGCAACTTATCACAGGGACAGAGGCAGCTTCTTGCCATAGCAAGGGCAGCGATAGCAAAGGCACCAGTGCTTATACTTGACGAGGCTACAAGCTCAGTGGATACTAGAACTGAAGGGTTGATAGAAAAAGGCATGGATGCTATCATGGAGGGAAGAACAGTATTTGTAATAGCACACAGATTATCTACGGTCAGAAACTCAAAGGCTATAATGGTGCTTGAAAAAGGACAGATTATAGAAAGAGGAAGTCATGATGAGCTGCTTGAACAAAAAGGCAGATATTATCAGCTGTATACAGGACAGTTTGAGCTTAGTTAAAGATTTCAGATTGTTATAATCTGATGATTATTAGTAGTATTTAACTGATATGTGTAAAAATATGCAAAGAAATGGAGATTAGTATGAAATATGGAGAGGTCAGGCATTATCTTTTTGATGTGGAAATGCTAAGAAGAAGACTTTTAAGACCTTATTTTATAGATATGGGATTAACAGTAGGACAGGGACAGCCAAGAATATTATATGAATTAAAAAAAGGTGGACAGATGACACAAAGAGAACTGTCAGATGTCTGCCTGATAGATGTAACTACTATGTCAAGAACACTTGACAGGCTGGAGAAGATGGGGCTTATAATAAGAGAGAGTAATCCAGAGTGCCGGCGTTCATGGGTGATAAAGCTTACTAAGGAGGGAGAAATAAAGGCAGATAAGGTGTCTGATTTATTCAATATGGCACAAGATGTATTCTGTAAGAATATATCAGAGGAAGAGCTTAAAAGCATGTGTGTTACACTTGAAAAGATAGAAAATAATCTTAATGAGGCTATAAAAAAGCAGGAGCAAAAAGATTGATTGCAGCTAATATTGTAAAGTTTAGTTATGTGGAAAAGAGGTATGGCATGAGTGATAAATATGATGTAATAATAATAGGAGCAGGTCCAGGTGGGATTTTCTCAGCATATGAGCTTATGAAAAAGTCACCAAAGCTTAAGGTGGCTGTGTTTGAGGAGGGAAATACTTTAGAGAAAAGAAAGTGTCCTATAGATGGCAAGAAGATTAAATCGTGTATTAAGTGTCCAACATGTGCTATTATGAATGGTTTTGGAGGAGCAGGAGCATTTTCCGATGGAAAATATAATATTACGAATGATTTTGGTGGAACGCTTTACGAGTATATCGGAAGAGACGAGGCTATTGAACTTATGAAGTATGTTGATACAATCAATACCTCACATGGTGGTGAAGAAACACACATGTATTCAACTGCTGGAACCAAGTTTAAAACACTATGTATGCAGAATAAGCTAAAGCTTCTTGATGCTTCTGTAAGGCATCTGGGAACTGATATTAATTATATTGTTCTTAAAAACATGTATGATGAAATGAAAGACCATATTGACTTTTACTTTAACACGCCTGTAAGTGATATTGAGGTTATAGATGGAGGATACAGGATATTCTATAAGGATGAGCATATGGACTGTGACAAGTGTATCGTTTCAGTGGGACGAAGCGGCAGCAAGTGGATAGAAAATGTCTGTAAAGCTTTAGATATTCCAACAAAGTCCAATCGTGTAGATATCGGTGTACGTGTTGAACTTCCAGCAGTTATATTTGCCCATCTTACAGATGAGTTATATGAAAGCAAGATTGTATACAGAACAGAAAAGTTCGAGGATCTTGTTCGTACCTTCTGTATGAATCCTAATGGAATCGTTGTTAATGAGAACACAAATGGAATAGTAACTGTAAACGGACATAGCTATGAGGGAGCTGAGAAGCAGACAGAGAATACCAACTTTGCACTTCTTGTTGCAAAGCATTTTTCAGAGCCTTTCAAAGATAGTAACGGATATGGTGAAAGCATTGCAAGGCTTTCTAACATGCTTGGTGGCGGAGTTATTGTGCAGAGATTCGGCGACCTTATGAGAGGAAGAAGAAGTACTGAAAAGAGAATAGAGGAAGGACTTGTAAAGCCAACTCTTGCGGCAACACCTGGTGACTTAAGCCTGGTGCTTCCTAAACGTATTCTTGATGGTATCATAGAGATGATATACGCACTTGATAAGATAGCACCTGGTACTGCCAATGATGATACACTTCTTTATGGTGTGGAAGTCAAGTTTTATAATATGGAAGTTGAGATTGATAATAATCTTGAAACTAAATACAAGGGATTATATATAATTGGTGATGGAAGTGGTGTAACACATTCACTTTCACATGCCTCAGCTAGTGGAGTATATGTAGCCAGAAATATTATAGATAAACTGGCTGGAAGATAAGTAAAATAAGTAGTAATGAATGCAAAAGAAAGGTAGGCGGCTGCTAAGCAGACACTTACCTTTCTTTTTGTGCGATTGACGGATGGATAGGCAGGAGTAAATGAGCAGGATTTGGAAAACATAAATGTGATAATTTATTGACAATTATATCATTTGTATTATAATGAATAATACAAATGATACAAAAATGCATTTTAAAGAGGATGTGATATTATGATTATCGAATTAGATATGAACAGCAGTATTCCAATATATGTCCAGCTGCGTAACCAGATAGTTATGGGAATAGGACATGGTGAGTTAAAGCCTGGTGAAAGTCTTCCAACAGTAAGGCAGTTAGCAGAAGATGCAGGCGTTAATACAATGACAGTCAATAAGACATATCAGATATTAAAGACAGAAGGTTATATAAATATAGACAGAAGACATGGTGCTGTTGTTGCCAAGAATATTGATATGGATATTGTGTTCCGTGAAAAGCTTGAAGCAGAACTTGAGTTGTTGTCTGCGGAGGCAAGTATAACAGGTATGGATAAAAAAGATTTTCTTAATATGTGTGACAAGATATATTCTAAGATGAAGTGTGTAGAAGAAAAGCAAGTTATAACTGAGTAAATTATAATATAATGAGTGTAAAAGAAAAGGAAGCGGCTGCGAAGAAGGACGCAGGAGCGTGAAAGTGCGGGTTCGTGAGTGTATGGGCAGATAAAGAATAAATAAAAAAAGCAGCGGATATAAAGGTTAACATCCTCCTTCGCTGCGGATTGGAGCATATATGGAAATATTTATGGCAGTTATGTTTTTTGTAACCAATTTATTTATAATAATGATTATGAGATTAACGATGGTGTCAAGCTTTGAATATAAGGCTGGTATGTATCTGGGAGTCCATATACCAGCAGAGAAGAAAGAAGCTGCAGAAGTAACTTCTTTGATGAGCAGGACAAAAAAGCAGTTTAATGTATTTAACAATATTAATATTGTATTATCGATTGTAATATGTGGTATATGTGTTGTGAATATGATTATATCGATATTCATATATATATTGTGGATATTCGTATATACCGTAGGAATACAGCTTATTGTCATAGTCGGCCACAGGAAAATGTATGAACTTAAGATGAAAAATGGCTGGCTTATTGAGGAACAGAAAAAAGTATATATTGATACAAGGCTTTCAGCTTCTAATGGAAAGACCTCTGTTAGTATGAAGTATCACTGGATGCTTATAGTACTGACAGCAGTTATATACATACCAGTTGTTCTTGTGAGACATTCAGATATGTTATTCAGAGATATGAATATATATTTTATAGTATCAATTGTAGTAGCGGTTGTGTTGTATATATTTAATATATATGTTAATTCCAGAGAACGCACAGTATATAGCGAGAATTCCGATGTTAATATAACAATGAACCAGATATATAAAAAATATGTGTCACTTGGACTTATAATGATGAGCCTGTTTAATACGATAGCATTTAGTTATATTGCCACAGAGTATATGCTGCATGGTATTTTGTATGGAACTGATATTATTGTATATTCAATCGTGAATTTTACTGGAAGTATAATTATGATAGTGTTTTTCGTTCTGGCAAGAAGAAAAAGAACAGAGGTACTGGCAGCCGATGATACACCGTTGTATGTAGATGATGATGAATACTGGAAGTACGGATTTTATTACAATCCTAATGATAGACATATGCTTATAAAGAACAGAATGTATGACATGAATTATGCATTTAACTATGCGAACAGAGGCGCACAGATTCTTGTAGGAATACTTACTGTTGTTATAACAGCTTCATGCATATTTACTGTGGCGGTACTTGTTCCATTTATACATGTAAAGATGAATGTTTATATAGCAGATGATACATTTATGGCAGCAGGAGGAGGTTATAAATGTAGTATAAATATAAATGACATACAGGAAGTGCAGCTTTTTAATGAGATGCCTAAGGATAACTTTACAAGAACTAATGGAGGCTCTACTAACGAATATGATATAGGTAATTATAAGGGCAGGACATATGGTAAATGTATGCTTTTTATATGGGATGGCTATTCTCCGGTGCTTATGATAAAAAGCAGCAATAAAACAGTGTTTGTGAATTCTAAAGAGGATGGATATATAAAGCAGATGTATGAAAAGCTTACTAATTATCACAAATAAAGCAGTATTAAGTTGAATTTAATAAAATGTTAATAGTATTTTAATATATACGAATTGACTTAAAGTAAACTTTAGGTGATAAACTGATATAAATTCGTGTTATGAGTAGAATATATATCGTATAATACGGGTAATATTTATATATTGTGGAGAGAAAGAATATGTATGAATTAATAGAACGTATAAATGAAGCAACGGATGTTAAGAAATTCAAGGTTGATGAGTTAGATAAGCTTGCAGCAGAAATTAGAGAAGCATTATTTAACAGATTAACAAAGATTGGCGGACATTTCGGACCTAATTTTGGTATAGTAGAAGCAGAAATAGCGTTACATTACGTGTTCAATTCACCAACAGACCAGTTTGTTTTTGATGTTTCACATCAGAGCTACCCTCATAAGATACTGACGGGCAGAAAAGCAGGATATATTTATGAGGATCATTTTTCGGAGGATTCAGGTTATACTAATCCGGATGAGAGTGAGCATGATTTGTTTAATGTGGGACACACATCTACATCTATTTCACTTGCAACAGGACTTGTTAAGGCAAGAGATTTAAAGGGTGAAAAGAGAAATGTTATTGCACTCATAGGAGATGGTTCTTTATCAGGTGGAGAAGCCATGGAGGCTTTAAACGTAGCAGGAAGTGAGCTTGACTCTAACCTTATCATAATTGTTAATGATAACGAAATGGCGATTGCAGAGAACCACGGTGGAATATATAAGAACCTTGCAAAGCTTCGTGAAACTAAAGGAAGGGCTGAGAACAACATATTTAAGGCATTTGGTCTTGATTATATGTATGTGGAAAATGGTAATGACATACCAACACTTATTGATGCTTTTAAGAAGGTTAAAGATATTGAACATCCAATAGTTGTCCATATTCATACCGAAAAGGGACTTGGTTACAAGATAGCAGAGGAAAATAAAGAAGCATGGCACTGGTGCATGCCTTTTAACAGGGAAACAGGACTTTCAACAATAGACTTTGGTGATGGCGAAGATTACACATCAATAACAGCGGATTATATAGTGAAGAAAGTAAAGAAAGATAAAGATGTGCTCGTCATTACTCCTGCAATGCCAATGGCAGTAGGACTTTCACCAGAGTTAAGAGAAGAACTTGGAGATCAGTATATTGATGTTGGAATAGCAGAGGAGCAGGCAGTTGCAATGGCATCAGGAGCAGCTAAGAATGGAGCAAAGCCACTTGTTGTAACAAACATGACATTTATTCAGAGGACATATGATCAGATATCTCAGGATGTATGCATCAATAATAATCCGGTTACAATATTACTTAATTATACAAGTTTTGCAGGACTTACAGATGTTACACATCTTGGTATTTTTGGAATATCAGCATTTTCTAACATACCTAATCTTGTAATACTAGCACCGAGTTCAAAGAGTGAGTATATTAATATGCTTGACTGGTCGCTTGACCAGAAGGAACATCCGGTTATGATACTCATTCCTGGTAATGAAGTAACCGAACGTGAGTCAGATAAGGATTATGACAATATAGGAAAGTTTAAGGTAGAAAAACAGGGTGAGAAAACAGCTATAATTGCACTTGGCGATTTCTATCAGATGGGTGAAAGTCTGGCAGCAGCAGTAAAGGAAGAATTGGGTTTTACGCCAACACTTATTAATCCGAGATTCGCTTCGGCGCTTGATACAGATTTACTTGAAGAAATAGGTCATAATCATAGTCTTGTAGTTACACTTGAAGATGGTATTGTCGATGGAGGCTTTGGGCACAAGATTGCAGCCTTTTATTCAGCAAGTAATGTTAAAGTTAAGAATTATGGGCTTGAAAAGAAGTTCTATGACCGTTATAATCCGGCAGAGCTTCTAAAGGAGCTTGGCATGACAAACGAGGCTATGGTGAATGATATAAAAGAATTGTTGGTAGAAATTAATTAAATAACTAAAATTTTCTACTTGTTGCTTGGAAGTGAGCCGCCTGTGTATCCTGTTACATGGGCGGCTTTATACATAATATGCAGATTGGTAGTTTGAGTTGAATAAATGTATATTAAAAAATATGAAAAAGTATATCATTTCTGTAATAATATATCTAAAAAGCGTTTTACAGCAATGCTCTGAATTCTTTTAGGGTTCTGTATAAGACACACCTGTCTTTGCGGTACGGGTTCGTTCAGTTTAATGTTATATATGTTTCCTTTATTAAGCTCATCTGTGGCAAGTTCTTCCGGATAGAAGGCAAGTCCAAGATTAGAACGTATGAGTGGCATAATCTGGTCTGTGGAATATACCAGCATTTCTGGTTCAAAATGAAGATGATTATTATAAAAATACTCTGAATACAGCGAGTATGAACCAGAGCCTTCATTTAATGATATGTAAGGATAAGAACTTAAATCATTAATATTAAGGATATTATCCGCAAGGTGTTCATATTTTCTTCCGCCTATCAATATTTCTTCAAACGTATATAGAGTATTCTGTGTAAATGCTTTGTCGATTGAAAAAGGTGTTGTAACAATACAGAAGTCAACGAGTCCCTTTTCAAGTGCTGTAATAGCTTGAGCGGTGAAATTATTAGTAAGTTTAATTCTTACATTGGGATATAGTGAAAGAAAGGTCTCAAGTTTATCTGAAAGATAAAGCCTGAGTGCTGTATCACTAACTCCGATAGTTATAGTTCCACTTTCAAGACTCTGGTTTTTCTTAAGGGCATCCTGTGCATTCTTTAGCTGATACATAGCAGCTTCGACGTGTTCATACAATAGTTGCCCTTCTGGTGTCAGAGATATTCCCTTGTGAGTCCTTACACATAAGTTACATCCAAGCTCGTGTTCTAGAAGATTGATATATCTTGTTATATTAGGCTGGTTGTTGCCAAGAATCTGGGCAGCTTTTGAAAAGCTTTTATATCTGGCCACATAATAAAATATTCTGTAATAGTCAAGTGTCATTGCATTATTGTCCTTTCATGATTTAGGATTGCTTAATAGTTCTGTAATTTATGTAATTCTTCATTCAAGATGTAGTATAACCATAAAAAATGTACATGTAAATATTATATAAGCGTTATATAAAATATACATTTTACATATCTTAAGCGCGATAATATAATAAGTTATAAGAAAGAGGCTGATTATTACATATCGTTTTTTGGGTATGCGGTTTTTAACCTTTAGCATGAAAGCGAGGAAATGAATATGTTATTTAAGAAAAAGACAGTTAGTGAAAAGATAGAGCATCTTGTAAAGAAAAATGATTTTTATGTGCTGGCAGATTATGTACATGGCACAAAGGAAGAAAAGCTTGCACTTGCAAAGGCACTAGGAGCCAATGATAATAACAGTAGTGTTGATCTTTTGTTAAGACTGATTGATGATAATGATGAGGATGTTGTGTTTGCAGCATGTGAGTCATTAAGAAAAGTCGGTTGTGAGCATAACACTGCAGATCTTCTTGAAAAGCTGAACAAGATTCCTAAGGAGGATGAAAAGGTCAGGGAAGAGATAAGCAGGACTGTACAGGAGCTTCATCACCGTTCATAATAAAAACAGATTTTACATTTGTTATACCAGTTAATATTTCCCTCAAGCAGATAGTAGAAAGAACAACTATGTCTGCTTGAGGGATTTTTTAAAATATAGTAATATAATGATATCATGGTCAATCTGATACGCCAAAAACCTATAACAGGAGTAAATAATAGATGAGAATATATATAGATTTTGATGATGTATTATGTGAAACTGCACTTGCTTTCACAAAAATTGCAAAGCAAATGTTTGGCATAGATGTGCCATATAGAGAGGTGCAGTTTTTCAATCTTAAGAAAACCTTTGATTTAACGGATAGTCAATATGAAGAATTGATGAAAGCAGGACATTTTCCGGATAATCTTCTGAATTATGAGGAAACGCCAGGAGCATCAGAGACGATTAATAAGTGGGTTGATATGGGACATGAGGTTTTTATTATTACTGGAAGACCATTTAATTCATATGAACCATCAAGGCACTGGCTTGATGAACATAAGCTTGAAAGAGTGCCTTTATATTGTGTGGATAAATATGGGCGTGAAACCTGTAAGCAGAATTATGTTTATAATCTGACCTTAGAGCAGTTATATGGAATGTCTTTTGACTTTGCGGTGGAGGATTCACCGGCTGCTTTTTGGCATGTTTCGCACTTTGAAGGCTGCAGGATTGCAGTATTTAACCGGCCATGGAATATATGGGAAGAACTTCCTGATGACAGGTTTATAAGATGTGAGGGGTGGAAAGAGGTTGACAAGGTGTTTGGAATTAAAGAAGCTATGAATACATAGCAGCAGTCAGACCGTTTTTGGTCTGGCTGTTTTTTACTTGACATATTTATAGGTTGTGTTACAATATATTTAACATTTAAGTTAAATGTTAAATATTAAATATCAAGCAGGGAGGTGTTAATTTGGCACTACAGAATACACTTCAGGCACTTGCAGATCCTACAAGGCGTGAGATACTTAAACTTCTTAAACATTCGCGCTTATCGGCAGGAGAGATTAGTGATCATTTTTCAGTATCTGGTGCGGCTATTTCAAGGCATTTATCGGTATTAAAGGAGGCTGATCTAATTCGGGACGAACGTGAAGGAAAGTTTATTTATTATGAGCTTAATGCATCTGTTCTTGAAGAGCTTATGTTATGGATTAGTGAATTTAAAGGAGAAAAATAATATGATTAAAGAAAATAAAAAAATGCTGTTAATTACATTAGGAATAATACTTCTTCCAATTATTATGGGATTATTGTTATGGAATCAGTTACCAGATACGGTCGTAACACATTGGGGAGCTAATAACCAGCCAGATGGTTATTCATCTAAAGGTTTTGCAGTTATTGGACTTCCAGCTATATTATCAGCTGCACACCTGATATGCATAATTTCAGTCTCTATAGATCCAAAGGCAAAAAATATTAATGGCAAAATGCGTTCAATAGTTATGTGGATATGTCCATTAACATCTATTGCTGTCTGTACTACTGTCTATGGATACAATCTTGGATATCAGTTGGATATGGGATTCTTTAGTTCACTTCTTATTGGAGTCTTATATATTATATTAGGTAATTTTATACCTAAGATTAAGCAGAACTATACGATAGGTTTTCGTGTTTCATGGGCATTAAACGATGCAGATAACTGGTTCAATACGCATAGATTTGGCGGAAAATGTATGGTAATCGGAGGGATAGTACTAATAATTACATCACCACTTAAAAATATATGGATAATCATTGCAGCAGCTATTATTCCTTGTATTCTTCCAGCAGTTTACTCATATATGTATTATAGGAAAAAATTATGATGTAATGAGCGCAAAAGTAACATATGATATTATGAGGATTATATATGAATAAATATGAAGATTTATGTGTGTTATTAAAAGAAATATCATCTAAGCAGCCGTTTATTATGGCAATAGATGGACGCTGTGCGGCAGGAAAGACTACATTCGCAGAACGCTTGAAAAAGGAATATGAATGCAATGTGATACATATTGATGATTTTTATCTTCCAATGCAGAAAAGAACGGAAGCTGTAATGCAGCAGCCAGGAGGGAATATAGACTTTCAAAGATTGACAGATGAAATATTTATTCCCCTGACAGAAGGAATAAATGCAGTTTACCGTCCATATGATTGCCATAATGACAGATACATGAGGACACAGAAGATAAATAGTAATGTGATAACGGTTATAGAAGGTTCATATAGCTGCCATCCTAAGCTTAGGAACTTTTATAAACTATGTGTTTTTATGGATGTTTCCAAGGAATTGCAAATAAAACGGTTAAAAGCACGTAATCCTGCGAAGCTGGAAGCTTTTAAGAGTGTGTGGATTCCAAGAGAAGAAAAGTATTTTGATACTTGCAAAATACGTGAAAGCTGTGACATGATAATAACAGCATAGTTACGCAGTTTAATTATAAAGATTATTTTTCGGTACTTAAGTAATAATTTGGATGAGGCAATGCAGGTATGTGAAAAAGCATCAAGGTAAATTATTTGGAAATGGTGGTTAATATGACATTACAACAATTAAAATATATAATAATGGTAGCAGAAACCGGCACAATAACTGAGGCAGCTTCAAGGCTTTTTATTTCTCAGCCAAGTCTTACGAATGCAATTCACGAGCTTGAAAAAGAGATGAATATAACAATATTTGACAGAACCAATAAAGGAATACATATTTCAAAGGATGGAGAGGACTTCTTAGGTTATGCAAGGCAGGTATTAGAACAAGCCACACTTTTAGAGGACAGATATAAGGGAGGAAATGGTGGAAAGCAGGAATTCTGTGTATCCACGCAGCATTATTCCTTTGCTGTCAATGCCTTTGTTGACCTTATTGAAAAATACGGACATGATGAATATGATTTTAGTCTGAGGGAAACACAGACTTATGAGATTATTGAGGATGTTGCTATGATGAAAAGTGAGATAGGCGTGCTTTATATGAATGATTTTAACAGAGTTGTTCTTGAAAAGGAGATTAAGTCGCACAAGCTTGTATTTCACGAGCTTATGCAGGCAGAGCCACATGTATTCATTAGCCGTAAACATCCACTGGCAGATAGAAATAAGGTTACAATGAATGAGCTGCAGGATTATCCGTATCTTTCATTTGAACAGGGAGAGCATAATTCATTTTATTATTCTGAGGAAATATTTTCAGTTGAAGAAAAGAAAAAGAATATAAGAGTCCGTGACAGGGCTACTCTTTTTAACCTGTTGATTGGACTAAACGGTTTTACAGTATGCAGCGGTGTTATAGATGAAGAACTTAATGGAAAAGATATAATAGCAGTACCACTTGAAGGAGAAGGTGGGATGCATATTGGATATATCACGCATAGGAATATATCCCTTAGTCGATTAGGGGAGATATATGTGGAGGCGTTGAAGAGGTGTGTTTTGACATAGCTTTAAACTATGGCAAACATAAAAGTTTATGTATTATACAAGGTGTAAGTCAGATGTTATATTAAATCCAACGAAAAAACTATTGCAGATTCAGACAATATATAAAATTATGTTTAATAAAAAGAATCACAATATACAAGATAAAGGAAAGGCAGGAGTTGGATAATATGGCAAGTACACCATTTAAGTTTGATCACGTAGGAAGCTTCTTAAGACCAGAAAGCTTAAAGAAAGCAAGAAGAGATTATGAGGCTGGCAGTATTACAGCAGAAGAGTTAAAAAGTGTTGAGGATGAGGCGATAACAGAGCTTATAAAGAAAGAAAAGGAAGTTGGACTTCATGCAATAACAGATGGAGAGTTCAGAAGAGCCACATGGCATCTTGATTTTATGTGGGCATTTGATGGAGTAGGCCATTCCAAGACAGAAACAGGTCTTCCATTCCACGGAGAAGCTGCTATGATAGATGATACATATCTTACAGGAAAGATTGTTTATAAGACACATCCATTTATAGAGCATTTTAAGTTCGTGCAGCAGTTCGAGGATGAAGATACAGTTGCAAAGCTTACAATACCAGCACCAGCGCAGTTTTTAGAGCAGATGATTATGCCTTTTGCCTGGGGAAATACTAAGAAGTTCTATGATACACCTGAGCAGGTGGCAGAGGATATAGCAAACGGATATAAGGAATTCATAAAGGATGTATATGCGGCAGGCTGTCGTAATCTTCAGTTTGATGATTGTTCATGGGGAATGGTGGTAGATCCATCTGCATGCAAATTCTTTGGGACAACACCAGCGGGACTTGAAAAGATTAAGAATACACTTCTTGATATCAATAATAAGGCGATAGAAGGAAAACCAGAAGATTTAGTGATTAATACACACGTATGCCGTGGTAATTTCCATTCGACATATGCAAGTAGCGGTGCGTATACGGGAGTTGCCGCTACACTTTTTGCTAAGGAGAATGTTAACGCATATTATCTGGAGTACGATGATGAGCGTTCAGGAGGCTTTGAGCCACTTAAGAATGTTACAGGTGATAAGAAGGTCGTATTAGGACTTATAACAACAAAGTCTCCAGAGTTAGAGGATGAGCAGGTTATTATTGACAGAATAAACGAAGCTGCAAAGTATATACCACTTGACAGACTGTGTTTAAGTCCACAGTGTGGTTTTGCATCCTGTGAGATAGGAAACAAGCTTACAGAAGAAGAGCAGTGGGCTAAGTTAAGACTTGTGAAGAGAATTGCTGACAAGGTGTGGGGATAATACATTTTATTGGCTGATAAAAACATTTGTAAATTAAATAAATTTTAAATAATAATCGCACGGTTTTAATGATGAAATCGTGCGATTTGTTTTTAATATAATTAACAATTATTATATGTTTTTTCGAAAGGAGAGGATGATAATATGTCTATAACAGCTACAGAATTGTTATTGTTGTTGCATTTCAATTACGTAAACCATTTGATGAAGCAGCACTTTGTAAATATTCTGGAGAATGAGAAAGATAAAGAATATCAAGTAATGTCTACCATAGATTATAAGTCAATAACGTGAACTACATCGGTAATTGAATTACCGAGCATCAGATATATATGGCTTCGCCATACAGATTCTGGGTGCGTCCATGAC
>OJRV01000573.1_pt1 | contig 47647 bp, 40 predicted proteins | sample 1599241 | NCBI WGS metagenome assembly OJRV01 (sample SAMN04168656, study PRJEB22393) | human gut metagenome | biome: human gut microbiome; feature: stool | host: Homo sapiens | collected 2014-03-17 | reverse complement strand
GTTGCTTAACGAGCGCCACTGGCGCTCAGCAACGCGCTCGGCGCGAGAATGTGCCAAGGCACATACTTTTTTTAAAGAAAATAAGAGTACGAGGAACAAAGGATGAATGAAAAATTAAAAGAAATGAGAGAAGCATGGAAAAATCTGTATGGTTCATTGTTCAAATGGATCGTTTTGTCCGGGGTGATCGGAAGTCTCATCGGACTGATCGCCAGCGGATTTTCCTATGCGATTGTATGGGTGACTTCGTTTAGACAGGCAAATCCGATGATCATTCTTGGGCTACCGCTAGGAGGTCTTTTGATCGTCTGGCTGTACAAAATTACCGGGCAGGAGAAGAACTCCGGAACGAACCTGGTTCTGACAGTAGTCCGGTCGGATGAGGAAGAGGTTCCGGGATGGGTGACACCACTGATCCTGATATCGACAGCGATCACACATCTGTTTGGAGGATCTTCCGGACGAGAGGGTGCAGCGCTTCAGTTTGGAGCAAGTGTAGGAAATGTATGTGCGAAATATCTGCATTTGAATGAGAGTGACAAGAAGATCATCATTCTGGCAAGTATGAGTGCCGCATTTTCAGCACTTTTCGGGACACCGATGGCGGCGGTTGTATTTCCAATGGAAGTGATCAGTGTTGGTGTGATGTATTATGCCGCGCTGGTGCCATGTGTATTTTCTGCATTTGCCGCACAGGGGATTGCGCTGCTTCTGAAAGTGAGGACCGTTACTCCGCCGTATTTGGTAGAATCGGTTCCGGATTTTTACAGTGTGGATTCGATCAAAGCGATCATTCTGGCAATTGCGTGTGCGCTTGCCGGAGCACTGTTCTGTATTGTGCTGCATAATGGGGAACATTATCTGAAGAAATGGTTTCCGAATCCGTATGTGCGTGTGGTTGCAGGGGCAGCAGGAGTGATCATTTTGTATTTTGCACTCAGAACGGATGCCTATCTGGGGCTTGGAACAGGTGTGATCCAGGCAAGCTTTAAAGAGACGGCAGGACCACAGATGTTCCTTCTGAAAATGCTGTTTACGGCACTGACGCTCTGCGCCGGATTCAAGGGTGGGGAGATCGTACCGTCACTGTTTATCGGGGCGACACTTGGTTCTTTTATGTCTACGATCCTTGCAGCACCGACAGATATCTGTGCGGCATGTGGAATGGTTGGTGTCTTTTGTGCAGTTACAAACAGTCCGATCACATCTCTTTTGATTGCAGCAGAGTTGTTTGGATTTAACGGGATGCCGTTTTACTGTATTGTGGTTGCGGTAAGCTATCTGCTTTCCGGATATTACAGCTTATATAAGGAACAGAAAATTGTTTATTCCAAAACAGAGAATAAATACGTGGATAAACATACGAAATAATCAAAAAACAAAAAGAAACAAAGTGAATTGATGATTTTAAAGCAAAAAAGCTGACAATTAACGAGAAAAAATTAAAAAATAGAAGAAAATACTTGAAAAAGTAAAGAACGTGTGCTAGTATCTAAAAATAATTTAGTAAAGCAAAGCGATGAAAGAGACTCTTGCTTCTGGAACTTGACAGGAATACGGCGTCACCGACTGAGAGCGCTGTTTGAGGAATGAGGCGAAGGGAACACTCTGGAGCAGATTATCTGAATGGAAAGCACAGGTGCTTTAGTAGGGTAATACGGTTCATGCACGTTACGTATGTAAGAGAGGAATCCCAAAGGATTCAATGCGGGTGGTACCGCGGATCATCAGATTATCCGTCCCGGAATACGAAAAAGTATTCCGGGGCTTTTTTTATGCATATCAAAACCAATCCGGAATACGAAGTTGACAAAAGCAAAACATATTTTAGGAGGATTGTGACATGGAATTTATGACAGGTGTAAAAGAAAAAGAAACGCTGGAACTTAGTGAATTACTGGAAGAGGGAAGACTTGGAGAAGAAGTGAAGGTAAATGGAGCCGTTCATACAATTCGTGACATGGGAACAGTCGCTTTCGTGATTCTGAGAAAACGGGAAGGTCTGGTCCAGTGTGTATACGAAGAAGGCGTTACAAAATTTAACTTGAAAGATTTAAGAGAAGCCGCTACAGTAGAAGTAACAGGAAAACTGACCGAATCAGAGAAGGCACCGAACGGAATTGAAATCCGTCTGAGTGAGATAAAAGTACTCAGTATGCCAAAAGACAGCCTTCCACTTGCTGTTTCAAAGTGGAAACTGAACACTTCCCTGGAAGCGAAGCTGAACTATCGTTCCATTTCTCTTCGGAACGTAAGGGAAAGAGCGAAGTTTAAAATTCAGGAAGGAATCGTAAGAGGATTCAGAGAGTTCCTGTATAAAGAAGGTTTTACAGAAATTCATACCCCGAAGATCGGAGCAAAAGGAGCAGAAGGAGGATCTAACCTCTTCCGACTGGATTATTTCCATCGTCCGGCAGTGCTGGAACAGAGTCCACAGCTGTACAAACAGATGATGGTTGGTGTTTTTGACAGAGTATTTGAGACAGGACCGGTATTCAGAGCAGAAAAACACAACACCAAACGTCATCTGAACGAATATACCAGTCTGGATTTTGAAATGGGTTATATCGACAGTTTTGAAGATATCATGGCGATGGAAACGGGCTTCCTTCAGTATACGATGGAGCTTCTGAAAAAGGATTATGCGAAGGAACTTAAAATCCTGGACGTGACACTTCCGGATGTCTCTAAAATTCCGGCAATCCGTTTTGATGAGGCAAAGCAGAAGGTTTCAGAAAAGTACGGACGTAAGATCCGCAATCCATTTGATCTGGAACCAGAGGAAGAGCATCTGATCGGACAGTACGCAAAAGAGGAATGGGATTCTGATTTTGTATTTGTAACCTACTATCCGTCAAAGAAGCGTCCGTTCTATGCAATGGACGATCCACAGGATGAGAAATTCACACTCAGCTTTGACCTTTTGTTCCGTGGACTTGAGATCACGACCGGAGGACAGAGAATCCATGACTACGACATGCTGATGGAAAAGCTTGCAAAGCGGGGAATGACGGAAGAAGGACTGGAGACCTATCTGGATACATTCAAACATGGTATGCCGCCGCATGGAGGTCTTGGAATCGGAATGGAACGTCTGACAATGCAGCTTCTTGGTGAAGATAACGTCCGTGAGACAACCCTCTTCCCGAGAGATTTAAGCAGACTTACTCCGTAGAGACGAAGCTCCCTGGCTGGCAGGTAAAAAAGGAAGCTGACAAGAGGCAGCGGGGGAGGTCAAAATGAGACGAAGATGTTCCTTATGTGGAGGAAAATTAAACGGAAATATCTGCACAGAGTGTGGGCTTGACAATTCAAAGAATGACGATCAGTATGTGACACTTGGAAATTCCGGTCATGAAGAATCGCTGACACATATACATACGGAAGCGGAAAAGCCGTATGAAGGAAAGACCATGACTCGGGAAAATGTGCGTAAGGCGAAGAATGCAGATAAAAATGCAAAGAAAGCAGCTGCAAAAAAGGCGTCAAAGAATGCGGCAGCAGGAAAAGTAAATCCGGCGGGGAATGGATATTCTACAGCAAATGCGAGCTACAATACCGCAGGCACAAACTACAGCCAGACAGGAAACCAGAGTTACAGTTATACATCATCTTCAATGAAACAAAGCAGCAGACCGGTAAAAAAGAAAAGGAAGCTTGGAAAGTTTCTGATCGGCTTTGTGATCATTGCAGCATTTGCAGGTGAACTTGGCGGAACGATCAGCGATGAAGTTCAGCATTATTTTGATGACTATACTTATGATGACAGTGACAGCTACACCGAGGAAGATCCATACAGTGATTTGCAGGAAGTGATGCCGGAAGAAGGAGAACTTTATGAAGCAGACCTGACAGCCGGAATTTATAAAGGCGGTGTACATCTTCCGCAGGGAATCTATACACTGACCTGCAAAAGTGGAAGTGGTCAGGTAGAGCTGACAGACAGCAAAAATAATATCTGGGTGCAGTACGATTTTGGTGATGACTACGATAATACGGAAGAAGAAGTCAGTGACTTTGAAGTATTTCCGGGATGTTATGTGATAGTAGAGGATACACTGGAGCTTCACATGACAGCAGAGAATGCACAGATGAATCTGACAGCAATTGCAAATCCGCTTACAGAATCGAAAACCGTATCGGATAAATTTACAGTAGGAAAAGACGTACCTGCAGGTGTCTATGATGTGAAATGTGTGGAAGGTTTTGGGATTTTTGATTATGACGTGACAGTAAGCGCCGGATACGAAAACTATATGGGAATGCTGATCGGTAATGAAGAGTCGGGATTTCCACAGGAGCTGAAAAATATTGTCCTGATCGATGGAACAGAAGTTGATCTGGAAGGACTTACAGTAGAACTTACACCGAGTGAGTGGATTGAATCGGAGGAGTACGAAAGCTTTTACGATAATTATTATTAGAAAGGACGAGTACAATGGCAAACAAGATTTCGGATGAAACAATCGAATACGTTGGAATCCTGGCAAAGCTGGAGCTTTCTGACAAAGAAAAAGAGCAGGCAAAGAAAGATATGGAAACCATGCTTGATTATATTGATACCCTGAATGAACTGGATACAGAAGGAATTGAACCGATGTCACATGTATTTCCGGTAAATAATGTATTCCGTGAGGATGTAGTGACAAATGGAGACAATCACGAAGCAATGCTGGCAAATGCGCCGCAGCAGAAAGAACAGAGCTACAAAGTACCTAGAACATTCGCATAGGAGGAAATCGAAAGATGGATTTGAAAGGCCTTACTGCCGTTGAACTTGGAAAAAAGATTCAGGCAAAAGAAGTTACAGTAAAAGAAGCAGTGGAAGCCTGCTTCGCACAGATTGATAAAGTAGAAAAAGAAGTCAACAGTTTTGTATCACTTCAAAAAGAAGCTGCCTTAAAAAGAGCGGAAGAAGTGCAGAAGCTGATCGATGACGGAACACTGACTGGACCGCTTGCAGGAGTACCGGTTGCAATCAAGGATAACATGTGTACGGAAGGTGTGACGACCACCTGCAGTTCAAAAATTCTGAGTAATTTTGTACCGACATTTTCAGCAGAAGCAGTTCTGAACCTGGAAAAAGCAGGTGCAGTTGTGATCGGAAAGACTAATATGGATGAATTCGCGATGGGAAGCACGACTGAGACTTCTTATTATGGAGAGACAAAGAATCCGTGGAATCTGGAGCATGTACCGGGTGGATCTTCCGGTGGCTCCTGTGCGGCAGTTGCGGCTCTGGAAGTACCATATGCTCTTGGATCTGACACCGGCGGATCGATCCGTCAGCCAAGTTCTTACTGCGGAATCGTTGGAATCAAGCCAACCTACGGAACGGTATCCCGTTATGGACTGATCGCTTACGGATCATCTCTTGACCAGATCGGACCAGTTGCAAGGGACGTAACCGACTGTGCGACGGTTCTTGAGACCATCGCATCCCATGATGTAAAAGACAGCACTTCGGTAGAACGCCAGGACACGGATTTTACGAGTGCGTTGGTAAACGATGTAAAAGGGATGAAGATCGGTATTCCAAAAGATTATTTTGGAGAAGGTCTGGACGAAGAAGTGAAAAAACCGATTCTGGAAGCCGCAGAGGTTCTGAAAAATGCAGGAGCAGAGATTGAAGAATTTGATCTTGGACTTGTAAAATATGCGATTCCGGCTTATTATGTCATCGCATCAGCAGAGGCAAGCTCCAACCTGTCCCGATTTGACGGTGTGAAATACGGATACCGCACAAAGGATTATGAAGAGCTTCACCAGATGTACAAAAAGACCCGCTCCGAGGGCTTCGGACCGGAAGTAAAGCGCCGTATCATGCTTGGGTCTTTCGTACTCAGTTCCGGATATTATGATGCTTATTATCTGAAAGCACTCCGTACAAAAGCACTGATTAAAAAGGCATTTGACAGTGCATTTGCAAAATATGATATGATCCTGGCGCCGGCAGCACCGACGACAGCACCGAAGCTTGGAGCTTCCTTAAGTGATCCGATCAAAATGTATCTGGGCGACATTTATACGATTTCCGTCAACCTGGCAGGACTTCCGGGGATCAGTATTCCGGTTGGACGGGATGCGAAAGGACTTCCGGTTGGAATGCAGCTCATCGGAGACTGCTTCCAGGAGAAAAAGCTTTTTCAGGCAGCTTATACCTATGAGTGCCTGACAGAGAAAAAATGGGTATCTATGTACGACAAAACAGAAGCGGCCGGAAAGGAGGAGGCGTAGATGTCAAGACAGTATGAAACCGTAATCGGACTGGAAGTTCATGTAGAACTGGCAACAAAGACAAAGATTTTCTGTGGATGCAGTACTGCATTCGGGGGTGCACCGAATACACATACCTGCCCGGTATGTACCGGTATGCCGGGCTCCCTTCCGGTATTAAATAAAAAAGTAGTAGAATATGCGATGGCAGTAGGACTTGCGACAAACTGTAAGATCACACAGGTGTGCAAATTCGACCGTAAGAATTATTTCTATCCGGATAATCCGCAGAACTATCAGATTTCACAGCTCTATCTGCCAATCGCGAGAGACGGCTATGTAGAGATTGAAGTCGGAGAGCAGAAGAAAAAAGTCCGGATCCATGAGATGCATATGGAAGAGGATGCCGGAAAGCTGATCCATGATGAGTGGGAGGACTGCTCTTTAGTCGATTATAACCGAAGTGGGGTTCCGCTGATCGAGATTGTATCGGAGCCGGATATGCGTTCGGCAGATGAAGTCATTGCTTATCTGGAAAAATTGCGTATGATCTGCCAGTATCTGGGAGCATCGGACTGTAAGCTTCAGGAAGGATCCATGCGAGCAGACGTCAATCTTTCGGTTCGTGAAGTAGGTGCTTCTGAGTTTGGAACACGTACTGAGATGAAGAACCTGAACTCCTTTAAAGCGATTACACATGCGATCGAGGGAGAGAGACAGAGACAGATCGAACTCATCGAAGAAGGAAAGAAAGTTATTCAGGAAACCAGAAGATGGGATGATAATAAAGAATATTCTTATGCAATGCGTTCCAAAGAGGATGCGCAGGATTATCGCTATTTCCCGGAACCGGATCTGGTGCCGATCGTGATCAGTGATGAATGGATCCAGAAGATCAAAGACCAACAGCCGGAGCTGAGAAGTGAAAAACTTGCACGTTATGAGAAAGATTATGATATTCCACGTTATGATGCGGAGATCATTACCGGAACGAAGAAGATGGCAGATCTCTTTGAGGCGACCTGTGCAATCTGCAACAAGCCGAAAAAGGTGTCCAACTGGCTGATGGTAGAAACCATGCGTCTGTTAAATGAAAACGGACAGGAGCCGGCAGATATTAAATTTTCACCGGAGAACCTTGCAAAACTGATCGAACTTGCAGACGCGGGAACCATCAACAGTTTTGTAGCAAAAGAGGTATTTGAAAAAGTATTTGCAGAGGATGTGGATCCGGAAAAATATGTAGAGGATCACGGACTGAAGACCGTCAACGATGAAGGTGCACTCCGCACACTTGCGGAAGAAGTGATTGCAAAGAATCCAAAGGCAGTGGAAGATTTCAAGGGTGGAAAAGAAAAAGCACTTGGCGCACTGGTTGGACAGATCATGAAGGCAATGAAAGGAAAAGCAAATCCGGGTATGGTTAATGAACTGCTCAGAGAGATGCTGAAATAGAAATCAGACTGACAGAAATCCTTTGCGGAATAAATAAGAAAAACGAGTAAATGTCATGTGAAAAGACATTTGCTCGTTTTTTATTACATATACTGTATCTGCTCTTTCGCCGGTTCCGATGCCGGATTTTCAAAGAATTTCTCTTTTTCCGTCACTTCCAGTACTTCTCCCTGATCCATGAAGATCACCTGATCGGCAATTCGCTTTGCCTGAGCCAGATTATGTGTGACGATGACGAAAGTATACTGGTCTTTCAACTCCAAAAGCGTTTCTTCGATTGCAATTGTATTCTTCATATCCAGTGCGGAGCACGGCTCGTCAAGGAGCAGGATCTCCGGACCGGCACAGAGGCTTCGTGCGATAGCAAGACGCTGCTTCTGACCGCCGGATAATTTGAGGGCGGATTTTTTCAGTTGATCTTTGACTTCATCGTAGAGTTTTGCTTTCTGCAGAGACTCTGTAATTTTCTCAGCAATCTCTTTCTTATTACGGACACCGTGGTATTTCAGTACATAAGACAGATTCTTTTCGATACTGTGCGGGAAAGCAATCGGCTGTTGGAAAACCATGCCAACACGCCTTCGGAGTTTTTCTTTCGGAAGAGATTTGATGTCGGTTCCTTCTAAAGTAATTGTTCCTGAGAGATAGCCGCCTTCTTCTTCTACCATCCGGTTCAGGGTTTTCAGAAAAGTTGTTTTTCCGCAGCCGGATTGACCAACGATGGCTGTAATCTGTCCTTTCGGGATCGTCAGGCTGATTCCGTGAAGGATTTCGTGTTTTCCAAATCCACATTTTAGATTTTCTATATTCAGCATATCAGTTGTCCTTTCGTAGATAGGTGATAAATTTACATATTAACTGGATGATGAGTAGGAAGAGCATCAGTACAAATGCGGTTCCATAAGCATAATCCAGAGAAAATCCGTTGTTCACAAGGATATACAGGTGATATGGAAGTGACATGAACGGATCGGAGAGAGAATGCGGAACATCTGCCTGCATGACAGCTCCGGTGTATAAAATCGGTGCAACGGCACCCATGCCGTATGCCATTCCAAGCGCAACGGTTCCGAGAAGCTCTACAAAGCAGACCGGAAGGATCAGTTTCCGGAGGGCATACTCACGGGAAAGTCCGAGACTTAGGGAGTTCTTCATATATTCACGCCCCTTCTCTTCCAGAATCTTTTCTGCTCGGATTGCAACAAAAGGAATGATCATTGCTGCAACACACAGTGCCGAACACAGAAGGCTGCGGTTAAGTCCAAAACGGTAGATCAGAAGCGTATATCCAACCAGCCCGAACAGGATCGAAGGGATTCCGGAAAGTCCGGTGATCGCCATATTTACAAAGACGGAAAATCGTTTTCCGGTGCTGTAAAATACAAGATAAATGGCAGCGCCGATACCAAGAACACCGCCGATCAGTGCGGAAAGTGCGCCAAGGTAAATGGAACCCATCAATGCCGGATAGATACCGCCTGCAGTTCCAAGTGGAACACCGGCAGGCTTGTCCAGAAGGAAGGACAGGCTAAATACTTTTTTCCCTTTCCAGAAGACATAAAGGAAAAGGAAGAGTGTAACAACGATCACGCAAAGCCCGAGTATACTGAGAATCAGGCGTGTGAAAAATTTCTGCAGTTTAGTTCTCATGGGTGGCAAGCCTCCTTTTCAGAAGATAGCTGATACCGAGTACGATGAAAAGAATCACAAGCAGCACAGCATTTGCAACGTAAAGTACGGAGAGGTGAAGGCTTCCGTATTCAATACTTCCCATTTCCAGTGCGGTGAGGGCAGGAAGTGTCTGACCACGTCCAAGGAGTTTGGGATAAATCGGGGAATTACCGATTACCATCATGACTGCCATTGTCTCGCCAAGCGCGCGGCCGAATGCCATCATTGCACCTGCAATGATTCCCGGCCGGATTGCCGGAAGAATGAAATGCAGCAGGGTAAATTCTCTGGAGAATCCAAGGGTGATCGCACTGAACTCGTAAGTCTTTCGTGCAGTCTGTAAAGATTCATGACAGGTGGAAATAACGAATGGTAAAAGCATGATCCCCAGCACGATCCCGGCTGCCAGGATACATTGACCGGCTGCCATATGGAGGTGGGTGGCAAAGGCTTTTACAAGAACCGTAAGTCCGATAAATCCGAAGATGACGGACGGGATTCCTGCAACCAGATCGATGAACGCAAGGAATATGGATGCCACCTTTTTCGGAAGGTAATAGTCCAGAAAGCAGGCACAGGCAACGCCGAAGATGAGTGCGAGGACAACTGCGATCGCTGAGACATAAAGAGTACCGGCAATCGCAGGTAAAAGTCCGTACTGCGGTTTCTGACTGACAGGGCGCCATTCAGTGGTAGGCAGGAACATTTTGATTCCAAGCTGTGAAATGGCAGGAATACTTTCCTTCACAATGTGGATCATCATGACTGCCATCAGTGCCGTTACGAGAAAGGCAGCCAGATAAATGATTCCTTTGCTGAATTTATCTGAAAGTTTCTTAAACATAGTAAATCCTTTCTAGGTATGATGCAGGACAGACAGCGCTGTCCGGATACAAATCAAAATTGACCCCTGGGATTAACCAGCGACATATAGCAAGAAAAAGGGGTGTGTCTTTGCACACCCCTTCAATATCGGAAGATTATTTCATAGGAATGAATCCCATATCTTCTACAGTTTTCTGTCCTTCATCACCAAGAACGTAATCAAGGAAAGCCTGCTGTACATCTGTCGGATCACCAGAACCTACAAGAAGAAGTGGTCTCTGGATGATGTAAGATCCATCAAGAATGTTTTCTTTTGTTGCAGCAACACCGTTTACTTTCAGTGGAGTTACTTTTCCTTCATTCTGGTTAGCAACACCAAATGAAGCATATCCGATTGCGTACTGGTTATCAATGATATCCTGAACAAGTTCACCCATAGAAGAAGCCTGGATCGCATCCGCTTTTACTTCTGTGTCACCCATGATATTCTTCTGGAATACTTCGTGAGCTCCACCGTTGATATCACGTGTAATAACAACAACTTCTTCGTCAGGAAGAGATGAGTCAAGATCTTTCCATGTAGCATATTCGCCGGAGAAAAGTCCTACGATCTGTTCCGTTGTAAGGTTATCAAGAACATCATTTACCGGATTAGCCGGGTTTACTGCGATCGTCAGAGCATCGATACCAACCTGGTATTCTTTTTCATCTTTGATTGCTTCTTTTTCTTCATCCTTTACGCTTCTTGCAACCATACCAAATGTTGCAGTTCCATCGATAACGGCTTTGGTTCCCTGTCCGGATCCGCCTGCTGAAACGTAGATTGCGATATCTTCTTTTGGAAGAGATGAATCATATGCATCCCATGTTCCATAAGTATCAAAGAAAGTAGTAGCCATAGAAGTGATAACCGGTGCTAAAGTAGAAGATCCGTTAAATAAGATCTGGTTACTTTCTGTATCGGCAGAAGCTTCTGTCTTTGCACCCTCTTCTTTTTTGCTGTCAGCAGAATCTGACTTGCTGCTTCCGCATCCTACTGCCATAGATGATACCATAGCAAGTGTAAGAGCGATTGATAAAAATCTCTTTTTCATTGTATGTATTCCTCCCTGAATAAAATTTACATATCCGAAATAAGAATTTAACATTCTTTTAATAAAATGTATGTTGCATGGACAACATTTTTTATAGATAATCTACATGAATGACATAGAATATATCTATACGCTAAATATCTATGGAAGGAATGGGAAAGCCATGCTATACTGTACATACGAATATGTGTTTGGTTTTTATTCTACGGGAACTTCCTGTGAAATAAAAGGTATTGCGTGCCATAGGTGCACATTTTTTAAATTATGGAGGAATTCATGACGGAAGAAATTAAAAAGCTGATCATTTATACAAGAAAAATGAAGAAAAGGGAGCCGTTGTACCGGGACTACCCGGAGGAGTTCCGGGAAGAAATCCGGGGATATCTGGAAAGCAACCATATTTCCAGACTCTATGCACATCAGGTTGAGATGTTTGAGAAGGTCAGAGCCGGAGAAAATGTGGTTATTACGACTTCGACGGCAAGTGGAAAGACGCTTGCCTTTTTGCTCCCGGTATTGCAGGAAATTCTGGAAGACCCGCTGACACGTGCGATTTTTATTTACCCGACCAAGGCACTGGCAAGTGACCAGTACCGCGCGATGCAGTCGATTTTGAAATTTTTCGGAGAGGGAAGAGTTTCAGCAGGCGTGTACGATGGAGATACCAAACCTGCCGAGCGGACAAGGATCCGCAAGAGTGCAAATATTATCCTGACCAATCCGGAGATGCTGAACTCGGCATTCCTTCCGAATCACAGCAATTACGGGTTTGACGCGATTTTTGCAAATTTACGATATGTAGTGATCGATGAGCTTCATTCTTACCGCGGTGCTTTTGGAGCACATCTGGCAAATATTTTCCGGAGAATGCACCGGATTTGCCGGTATTACCATTCGAATCCGCATTTTCTGTGCAGCTCCGCGACGATCGCCAATCCGGTAGAGCTTGCCGAAAAGATCTGTGGAAGCGGATTTACGTTGATTGACCGGGATGGATCGCCGGCACCGGAGAAGGAATACTGTATTATCCAGCCGCCAGAGATCAAGGGGAATAATGACAAAGTATACGGAAGGATTGCGGCGTCAACCGTGGCAGCCGGACTGATACCGGAGCTGGTGGAAGAGGATCATCATTTTATCACCTTTGGACGATCCAGGAGAAATGTAGAAGTTATTCTAAAAGAAGCAAAGGATAAATTAGATGCTGCCGGATTTCTTGGAATGGCGCGGGTGGGCGGCAAGAATCCGGCAGATCTGATCGCAGGATACCGTGGCGGTTATACCCCGCTGGAGCGAAAAGAGATTGAGCGGAAGATGACGGAGGGAGAACTGACCGGGCTGGTATCGACGAATGCACTGGAGCTTGGGATCGACATCGGAAAGCTGGATGCAACTGTGATCGTTGGTTATCCGGGGACAAGGGCGTCCTTCTGGCAACAGAGTGGACGTGCCGGACGAAGCGGCAGTGCCTGTGTCAATTATCTGATCCTGGAAAATGAACCGTTTGACCAGTACATTGCCATCGATCCGGAATGGCTGTTCTCAAGAGAAAGTGAAAATGCGATCGTGGATCCGGACAATCTTCTGATCGAGCTTGCACATCTGCGCGCAGCGGCTGCTGAGATGCCACTTTCACTGGATGATATTGCGCTTTTTCCGGATCTTGGAGAAATGATCCCGGTGCTTTTAAGCGCCGGAGAAGTAAAAAGCCTTGCCGGAAGATTTGCCTGGGCGGGACCTGCATTTCCGGCAGGGGATTACAGCCTGCGTAATATGGACAAGACCAGGTTCAAGCTGCTCGCGCAGGAGGACGGACATGAGATCACGGAGATGGACGAATCCCAGGCATACCATGAGATCCATCCGGGTGCTGTATATATGCATGATGGTGCATCCTATGAGATCACGAAGATGGATCTGGTCAGCCGGACAGCTTACGCCATTCCGTTTACAGGGGATTATTATACGGTACCGGCAGGACAGGAAGAGACGCGTATCCTGCATGTATTTCAGGAGGACGCTTACCAGAGGACGGAAATCCGTTTTGGAGATATCAATGTAAACGAAATCATTGCCATGTACAAGAAACTGCAGTTCCATAACCATCAGAATCTGGGCTATGTGACGCTGACACAGCCGCTTCAGAAGGATTATGGCACGGAAAGCACCTGGCTTACAATGCCGGAGAATGTTGTCAGAGTCTACCGGAGTCTTCTTTTGCCAAATCGGATGGGAGAGCTGGTGCTGAACAATCATTTTGACGGAATGCAGTATGCGATCAAGAATGCGGTAATGATGGTGACGATGACGGAACGGGATGATATCGATGTGACCATGTCCAACAATGCGACCATTCCGGATGAGTTCCGGGAGGAAAAGGTGTCCCTCTTCATTTATGACAAATATGAGGGCGGACTTGGTTATTCGGAGAAGATCTATGATCTGATTCCGGAAATTCTGGAAAGTGCGATTAAAATGGTCAGCGGCTGTCCGTGTGAGGATGGCTGTCCGGCATGCGTAGGTGACTACAATCTGGATAAGAAGACGGTTCTGTGGGGACTTGATAATCTTCTGGAAGAGAGCGAACCGCCGGTTTATCTGAAGAAAAATATCAAAGAGCCACAGCCTGTGATCCGGAAAGAATTTTCTTTCTTCAATCTGCCGGATGAGTGGGAGAAGGTCTGTTATGCCGTGGTCAAAAATGGCGAGGCAGGAGGGCAGTTCCTGAAGACCATTAAAAAAGTCAGTACAGAAGGACACAAGCTGATCCTGACGATGGAAAATGAATTTTATGCAAAATGGCTGATGGAGCCGGATAACCTCCAAAGTCTGACCAATACCTTGCGGTATCATGTGATCTGTCCGGCGGATATGCAGATCCGGGTACGGTATGAAGCGAAAATGGATGAGCAGGAGAAAAAAGAACGACAGAAGAAGAGAGACCGTTTGCAAAGGCGATATGATGAACAGCTTGGAAATGAATAATATAGAAGAAATAAAAACTTTAAATCCTTACCAGCAGGAGGCGGTGTTGGATGAAAGCCCGGCATGTCTGGTAAATGCAAATGTAGGGAGCGGAAAGACAACAGTGCTGATCGAGAAAGTGCGGCATCTGCATGAGAAAAAGCAGGTTTCGTATGAGAAAATGGCAGTGCTTACCTTTACCAACAAGGCGGCAGATGAGATCGCAGAACGTCTATCCAGAAAAGAAGCAGAGCTTACGGAAGAAGAACTGTGGGGATTTGGAACCTTTCACAGTGTTGCCTTAAGGATTCTGCGAAGATTTCTTCCGGAAAAGGCAGAAGACGGAACAAAATTGGAAGAATGGAACCGGGAATTTACCGTTATCACACCGGAAGATGAAATGGAAATGGTGCTTGCCATCGCAAAAGAAGGCGGTTATAAGATCAAATACCAGAACCGTCTGAAAAAGCGGATGGAAGAGGATTACGCGGCATATCGGAAAGGAAGAACACAGGGAAAATACAAAGATGATCTGTTTCAGATCTTTCCGCTTCTTGAGAAGGCAAAAAGACAGCAGAATAAAATGTCCTTTGCAGATCTTCTGGAAGAAGGAACGCAGGTGGCAAAAGAGCAGGAAGAGGTGCTGGATCTTAAGTGGATCATTGTCGATGAGGTACAGGACAGTGATGAAAAACAGCTGAAATTTCTGGAGGCGTTAAAAGGCACACAGACCCACTTTTTTGCGGTGGGGGATCCGAATCAGGTGATCTACAGCTGGAGAGGAACCGGACCGAATATGTTCTTCCTGATCAAGCACAGATTTGGCGCAAAAGAACTGACTCTGCCGGTTAACTACCGGTCCGATGAAGTGATCCTGGAAGCGGCGAACCGGTTTCTTCAGTTTGGAGGAAAGATTGAGGGAAGTGGCGAAAGAGGGGAGAAGATTCTGGTAAGGAATCATTATGATTCATTTATCGAGGCAGAGTATCTGACAGAGCGAATCCGTGAGCTTCATGAGCAGGGATTTCCTTACCGGGAGATTGCGGTTTTCTACCGGGTGCAGAAGCAGGCAGAGATTCTGGAAAAAGTATTTGAAAGAGCAGAACTTCCTTATGTTCTTCCGGCAAAACAGAAAGAGGATGAGGATCCGGTTCCGGAAAGACCTCATATGATCCGGGAGTATGTTGCAGAAGGGAAGCTGAATGCGGTTTCGGGCGAACATACGATGGAAAAAGCGGCAGATACAGAACGACAGACGGAGGAAGAAGACGCAGTTCATCTTATGACACTGCATGCCTCAAAAGGTCTGGAATTTGACTATGTATTCATCATCGGAATGAATCAGGGACTGATCCCGCTTCGCTGTAAAAGCATAGAACAGGAAGAAGAGGAGCGCCGTCTGTTCTTCGTAGGACTGACCCGTGCAAGGAAGAATCTGGAACTTTCCTATTATACAAATCCGACGATCCCGGGGACATATGAGACACCAAGCAATTATCTGCGGATGCTGCCGGAGGAGCTGCTCGACTGGGAAGAAAAGCCGGGAAGTGAGTCGCGGAAAGCGAATCTGCAGAAACTGCGGAAAGATACGCGGGAGCTGATCAGGGAGAAAAAGCAGGAGGAAGAAGAACAGAAAGAAACACGGAAGCCAGAGCGAAAAGGCAGACATCCGAAGTACGGGGAAGGGGAGATTATTTCTGAGGACGAGATGATGATCGAACTGGAATTTCCGGGATATGGAAAAAAACAATTTCTGAAAGCATTTGGCGAAGTGGAAGTTTTGAAAGGCTTATAGAAAATGGCAATACAAATTGTTTACTGAAAGAATTTATCAATAAAATATTTTTTCATGAAAGGGCATATGGGAGTGAATTTTTTTTCACCTCTATATGCCTTTTAAAAGAAAAGTGAATATTTATTCATAGAATTATCGCGATAATTTTATTATAATTTCAATAAATTTTATGAATATTTTATTTATTTCTAAGGAGGTAGCAATATGGATGCTATGAAAATCGCCAACAGTATACCGATGTGGATCGCCTGTGGAATCCCGGTAATACTCGTTATCGCACAGGCCCTGATCTTTGCAAAAAAATCTTATTCGGCAGGAAAGAAGATCGGACTTACAGAAAAGCAGATGAAGAACGCAATCAAGAGCAGCGCGATCACTTCCATTGGACCATCTATTGTAATCTTAAGTGGAATGCTTTCCCTTCTGATCACTGTTGGAGGACCGATGGCGTGGATGAGACTTTCCCTGATCGGTTCCGTTATGTTTGAATCTATCGCAGCAGGTTTTGGTACTGCATCAGTTGGTGTACAGCTTGGAGCAGATACACTGACACCACTGGCACTTGATATGGCAGTATGGACCATGATCCTTGGATCGATCGGATGGATCATCTTTGCAACTATTTCTGCAAGCCGTATGGACAAGGTACAGCACAAAATTTCAGGTGGAGATCCGGCAAAACTGATGGCAATTTCAAGTGCGGCTATCATTGGTGCATTTAGTTCAATGTCATCTTCTCATCTGATCAAGCTGAATAAAAACTCAGTTGCCTGCGTACTTGGAGCTGTATTTATGGCAATACTTTTAACCATTTCAGAAAAAAAGAATATCAAGTGGCTGAAAGAATGGAATCTTACGATTTCAATTCTGGCAGCAATGATCATCACAGCCGTGATTTAAAGGAGGAGCGAACATGGAAAAAAAAGATTTTTATGAAGGCGAATATATGCCGCAGATGCATAAGATTGGTAAACTTACCGGATTGCTTGGAGCTGTATTATCTTTCCTGCCGGCACTTGTACTGGCAGTTGTGTACGGACTTCTTCCAAAACCTGCTGCACTTGCCACCGCATTTATTTCTGCAGCAAGTGCATTTGGATTTCTCTGGGTTGTAGAACCAATTTCTTACTTTACCGTACTTGGTCCGGTAGGTACATACATGGCATTTTTGTCAGGAAATATTTCCAATATGCGAGTTCCTTGTGCCGGTATGGCTCAGGTCGCAGCTGACGTTGAACCAGGAACAGAAAAAGGTTCGATCGTTTCAGTAATCGGTATGGCGACATCCATCGTCATCAACGTATCTGTGCTGACAATCGGAGTTATTCTCGGAAGCTCTGTACTTTCAGCAATGCCGGCAAGTGTGATAGAGGCATTGAATTATCTGCTTCCGGCACTGTTTGGTGCCCTGCTTATGCAGTTTGGACTGAAAAGAATCAAATTTGCAGGTGGTATGCTTGCATTTGCAATTCTCATCGGTATTGCAATTAACGCAGGTCTTTTCAACTGGCTTCCGGGAGCAGCAAACTATCTGACAACTCTTGCAAGTGTATTTGTAGCAATCGGTGTAACACTTGCAACTTATGGAAAGAAAAAAGAAGCCGGAAAGTAAGAATAGTGTATAATTGGATGGAAAAGGAGAGGTAGATATGACGAAAAAAGAGATGCTTGGGCAGATGGAGGAACTTAGGTCTACCTGTGTGGACATCTGCACTAATTTATGGAATAATCCTGAGAGTGGCGGGAATGAGCAGAAGTCAGCGGATATGATCCGTGAGCTTCTTCATCATGAAGGATTTGTGATTGTAAATGAAGAACATCTTCCACATGCGTTTTATGCAGAATATGGAAGTGGCAAACCGGTGATCGCTGTTCTTGGAGAATATGATGCGCTTCCGGGACTTTCCCAGAAATGCCAGATCACGAAAGAGCCGGTAACACCGGGAGCAGCAGGACATGGATGTGGACATAACCTTCTGGGCGCAGGGGCTGTGACAGGAGCGATCATGATCAAACGGTTTCTTGAGCAGGAAGGAATTCCGGGAACCTTAAGATTCTATGGATGCCCGGAAGAAGAATTGCTAAGTGGAAAAGTAAAAATGGCATATTATCATATGTTTGACGGATGCGATATGGCACTGAGCTGGCACCCGATGTCTGCAAACATGATTTATGATGAAGGATATCTGGCGAGTGCATCTGCGAAGTTTTATTTCAAAGGAAAAACTTCACATGCAGCATTTGCACCGGAAAGAGGGCGGAGTGCGCTTGACGCAGTGGAACTTATGAGTGTAGGCGCCAACTATTTAAGAGAGCATGTAGTTGACAAGGCAAGAATCCACTATACTACAGACAGTGGCGGATTTTCACCGAATATCGTGCCGGATAAAGCAAGTGCATGGTATTTTACAAGGGCTCCGCACATCAGCGATGTAAAAGACATTCTCCGCAGACTGACACTTGTGGCAAAAGGTGCTGCAATGATGACAGAGACGGAGGTTGAGACCAAAATTGAATATGGCTGCTGCGATATGGTCAGCGAAAAATCATTTGCAGATCTGACATGGAAGAATCTGCAGGAGGTCGGAACACCAACTTATACGGAAGAGGAAATGGAATTTGCAAGACAGTTGCAGGCTACCGTTGATCCGGCTATCAAAGATAGAGATCAGAGAATGTATGAAGCAAAAGAAAAGGCATTAGCAGATGGTGTTGTTTCCAGAAATGCCTGGGAAAAAGCACCGCTTACTGCTTCTTCTGACAGTGGAGATGTGAGCCAGATGATGCCGATGAACCTCTTTACTGCAGTTTGCTGGCCGGTTGGTGTTGCACCGCATACCTGGCAGAGCTGTGCATCTGCCGGAAGCACGATCGGACAGAAAGGTGCATTTTACGCAGCGAAAGTCATTGCAGCAACAGCATATGACCTGTATACACGGCCGGAACTGCGAAAAGAAATTCAGGACGAATTCGATGCGCAGGACAGAGAACCATATGCACCGATGTATGAGGGTGAATAAGAACAAGAAAAAGTAAAGAAAAAAGATCCCGGAGCCGTGAGGTTTCCGGGATTTTTATGAGGAAAAAAAGTAAGTGTGTGACTGGATTTGACAAGAATTTTCATGAATGTTACACTGAGAAAATAGGAGAAAAACAGACTGTGTGAGGGGGATAAGTGCAGTCAGGCAGGAGACAGAAATGGGTATCGCAATACAAGAATTATTATCGCAGGACTATTTTAAGGATTTTTACGTTCTGGCGGGGGCAAAGGGACTGCACCGTGAGATCCAGGGAATCACAGTTATGGAGGCACCGGATGCATTTCACTGGACAAAAGGGAAGGAACTGGTACTTTCATCAGGGTACGTTATTGCAAAGGAACCAGATTGTATTGAAAAAGCATTCCGGGAGGGAAGTGTCCAGAAATCAGCGGGAATGATGATCAAAAGAGAACGATATCTGGAGAAAATACCGGAGGAGATACTGGAGCTTTTTGATCAGTATGAGGTGCCCCTTATCTTCATGCCATTTTCAGCACCATGGATGGAAGTGATGAGCCAGATTAATACTGCTGTGCTGAACCGGACCATACGCAGGCTGCGGATCAATACCAGTCATATGACATTTCAGATGTCGAATTTTTCATATAAAGAGCAGAAGATCAAGCGGATCCTGCAGGCGATGGAGGCTGAGATGGGTTTCCCGGCATTTTTATATGATTTTGTAGAAGAAGAGGCGTATTACAGTTCGATGAATTTTCAGAAGATAGCAAAAGGATTCGGACTTGAAACAGAGGATTTCTGGGAGCCGTCAATGCCGTATACCCGGCATACGCTTTGTGATTACATGGACATGGTGAGATACCGTCTTGTGAATCAGAGTCACCAGGAGGGACCGAGAATCAGCTGGATACGGGTCCCGATTTCTGTAAATGGAAGTGTACAGGCGTATTTTGCCGTGATGGAGGCGCGGGAATTCCTGGATTATTATGATGAGTACAGTATCCGGATTGCCTATCTGATGCTGCAGGGATTATATGAGCAGATCGTAGCGGCACAGAACATGGGAAATATCGGATTTGAGAACTTTGTGTTATACGCTTTGAGTGCAACGGAAGATGATACACAGAAGATGATGTTTCAGGCGAATGTACAGGGAATTTCCATGAGTACAAAATACAGGTATGTATTGTTCCGGCGCGCGGACAATCAGGAAGAACTTCCAAACCGGAGAAAAGAGATCCTTGAGGCTTACAGGAAAAGCAGTCTGATCAAATATGCCAGAATCGCAATGATCGGAGAAAATGTGGGAATTCTTTTTTTGGAGGACAGAGAAGAAGACTGGGAGAAAGGTCATATCCTTGCACTTCTGGAAGAATTCCGGAGAAGAGTTCTGAAGAGCTGTCCGGAGACGGCACTGGAATTTGGTTATTCACTGGATGCCGCTTCTCTTGGACGTATCCGTCAGAGCATAGAGAAATGCCAGAAAGCACTGAATATGGGAAAAATGATTTATCCAAGCCTTTTTGCATGGGAGTATTCTCAGCTTGGTGCACTTGCATGGCTGGATATTCCGGAAGAAGAGCTTACTCATATGCTATCGGCTTACAGTGTACTCCTGAAAGATGAAAAGAATATCGAGCTTTTAAAGACTTTAAAAGTATATCTGGAAAATAATATGAACTACAGCGCAACAGCTGAAAAATTATATGTACATATCAATACGATCAGGAAGAGGATCGACAAGGTAAACGAACTTCTGCAGATTGACTGGAGCGATAATATTGCACGGATGAATGCAGAGCTTTTACTGCGCTTTTTGAATCTGGAAGAAAAAATTTAACGTTTCCTTGAACAAGAATTGATGATTTTCAGGGCAAAAGATGATACAATATATATTGTGTGAAAAAAAAGACAAAAAGGGAGATGCCTATGCCAAAGAAACAGAAGGCAAAGATAAAGCAGAAAAATAAGTGCCCTGAAAAGCTGATCCGGACAGAGGCTGCAAAAGAGATTGCAGAGATAGACCGTTCGCTTCAGGATCAGAAGTATCAGCTCAGATGCAGAGCTGCAATCGATCTTCTTACAGCAAAGCTGAATATGATAAATGCAGATCTTTCGCGCAAGAAACGCCATGTTGTGATCAACCAGATCAGCAGTAGAGTGAAGACGGCAGAGAGTATTTATACAAAACTGATCCGGAAAGGCCTGGAGCCGGATTTTGACACGGCAAGAGCAGAACTGAAGGATTTGATCGGAATCCGCGTGGTCTGTCCATTTGAAGATGAAGTGTACGAGGTCGCAGACCGTCTGAAAGCGCAGGGAGATGTACAGATCATCCGTGAGAAAGATTATATTAAGAATCCCAAAAAGAACGGATACAAGAGTCTTCACATGATCGTGGAGGTCCCAATTTATTCATCCAAAGGACCACTGAAGGAAAAGGTGGAGATCCAACTCCGTACGGTGGCAATGGATTACTGGTCTGTGCTCGAGTACCAGATATTTTATAAGAAGACAGAGAATGAAGAGGTTGCAAAGGAATTAAAAACCTATGCAGATGAAATTTCTGAGCTGGATGCAAAAATGCTGAAACTCAGGGATAAGATTGAAAAAATGTAGTAGAAACACAGGGAAAGAATGTGCGAAGGCGCATTCTTTTTTTGATACAATCAGGAAATCAATTGCATAGGCATTCCAGTTAGGTTATAATCTAGTACAGTATGGACAGATAAATTACAGAATGGATATGAGGAAATACCATGAAAATGATCAAGACAGATAAACTTGTATTTGAATATGCAAAGCGTGACGAAGAAGGTAATATTATAGGGAAAAGCCGCGCTATTGATGAGGTATCGCTGGATATCGAGCCGGGACAGTTTATTGCGATCCTGGGGCATAATGGCTCTGGGAAGTCTACACTTGCAAAGCATATGAATGCCCTGCTGGTTCCGTCAGACGGAACCATGTGGGTAGACGGAATGGACACGAAGGAAGATGAACATCTGTGGGATGTACGTCAGAGCGCCGGAATGGTATTCCAGAATCCGGATAATCAGATCATAGGAACGGTCGTTGAGGAAGACGTGGGATTTGGTCCGGAGAACCTGGGCGTGCCGACAGAGGAGATCTGGCAGAGAGTGGAAGATAGCCTGAAAGCGGTTGGGATGATTGAATACCGTCACCATTCACCGAATAAATTGTCCGGGGGGCAAAAGCAGAGGGTTGCGATCGCCGGTGTCATGGCAATGCGTCCAAAGTGTATTGTACTGGATGAGCCAACTGCGATGCTGGATCCGAATGGAAGAAAAGAAGTACTTCGAAGTGTGATGGAGCTGAGAAAAAGAGAACACATTACAGTGATTCTGATCACCCATTATATGGAAGAGGTTGTAGATGCAGACCACGTATTCGTAATGGATCACGGTCATGTGGTAATGCAGGGAACACCGAGAGAAATCTTTTCACAGGTGGATACTTTAAAGCACTACAGACTGGATGTGCCGCAGGTGACGATCCTTGCTGATGAACTGAGAAAAAGAGGACTTGATATTCCGGCGGGAGTTTTGAAGAAGGAAGAATTGGTGGAGATATTATGTCGATTAAATTAGAACATATCAATTATGTATACAGTGAAGGAACTGCATATGAAAAGCATGCGCTGAAGGATGTATCCCTGGAAATCCCACACGGTGAATTTGTCGGGATCATTGGTCACACCGGCTCCGGTAAATCGACACTGATCCAGCACCTGAACGGACTGATCAAGGCGACAAGCGGAGCACTTTATTACAACGGAGAGAATATTTACGGAGAAAACTATAACTTACGTGAGCTGCGAAATCAGGTCGGGCTGGTCTTTCAGTATCCGGAGCATCAGCTTTTTGAGGTCAATGTACTTCAGGATGTCTGTTTTGGACCGAAGAATCAGGGACTTTCACCGGAAGAATGTGAAAAGCGGGCAAGAGAGGCGTTGCAGCTTGTTGGTCTCAAAGAAAAATATTTCGATCATTCCCCGTTTGATCTGTCAGGCGGGCAGAAAAGACGTGCAGCGATCGCAGGTGTACTGGCAATGCGTCCGAAGGTACTGGTTCTGGATGAACCGACTGCAGGACTGGATCCGAAGGGAAGAGATGAGATCCTGGATCAGATTGCCTATCTGCACGAAAAAGCAGACATGACTGTCATTTTAGTTTCCCACAGTATGGAAGATATTGCAAAATATGTGGATCGTATTATTGTGATGAATAAAGGCAGCGTCATGTTTAATGATGTGCCAAAGAAAGTGTTTGCACACTACAAAGAACTGGAGAGTGTAGGACTTGCGGCACCACAGGTAACGTACATCATGCATGCGCTGAAGGAAAAGGGAATGGATGTTCCGACAGATGCAACCACGATAGAAGAAGCAGCGGATGGCATTATGAAAGCACTGAAGAAGGAGAGGGCAGCCAAATGATTCGAGACATAACGATTGGACAATATTATCCGGCTGACAGCCGTATCCATAAGCTGGATCCGCGTGTGAAGATTGTATGCACACTGCTGTATCTGATTTCTCTTTTTACATTTAAAAGTATTTTGGGATATGTACTTGCGACTGTGTTCCTGTTTGGATGCATTAAGCTGGCGAAGGTACCGTTTAAATTCATTGTCAGAGGACTGAAGCCAATTATCATTCTGCTTCTGATCACAGTATGTTTCAACTTATTTCTGACACCGGGCGGAAAGACACTGGTCCATGTGGGCTTTATCAAGATCACGGAGTACGGCTTAAGCACAGCGGTTTATATGGCGATCCGGCTGATCTATCTGATTATGGGATCCTCACTTATGACACTGACAACTACACCGAATTCACTGACAGATGGTCTGGAGAAGCTTCTTCACCCATTGAATAAGCTCCATGTACCGGTACATGAGATTTCGATGATGATGTCGATCGCACTTCGTTTTATTCCGATCCTTCTGGAGGAAACGGATAAGATCATGAAGGCACAGATTGCCAGAGGTGCGGATATGGAAAGTGGAAATCTGATCCAGAAGGCAAAGGCAATGATTCCGATCCTGGTTCCGCTCTTTGTATCCGCATTTCGCCGTGCCAATGATCTTGCAATGGCAATGGAAGCAAGATGTTATCGCGGTGGTAATGGCAGAACCAAGATGAAACCTCTGATTTATAAGAGTGCTGACCACATGGCATACCTGATTACGATCCTGTATGTTGTGATCGCATTTGTTGTTGGAAGATATGTTCCATTCAAGCTGTGGATCTTTTAAGGAGTCATAAGATGAGAAGAATCAGATTAACAGTGGCTTATGATGGAACAAATTATTGTGGCTGGCAGATCCAGCCAAATGGAATTACGATCGAGGAAGTGCTGAATAAGGCAATCTGTAAGCTCACCGGAGAAGAGATTCAGGTGATAGGGGCGAGCCGGACGGATTCCGGGGTTCATGCAAGAGGAAATATTGCTGTGTTTGACACGGAAAGCAGGATACCGGCAGAACGTTTTTCTTATGCCCTGAATCAGCGTCTTCCGAAAGATATTGTAGTTGTAAAATCAGATGAGGTGGATCTTAACTGGCATCCACGTTATCAGGATACTCTGAAAACCTATGAATATCATATCCTCAATACGAAAGTGCCGATTCCGACAGAGAGGCTTTATAATTACTTTGTAAGTTTTGACCTGGACGTGGAGCAGATGAGATGCGGAGCGGCTTATCTGGCAGGAGAACACGATTTTGCACCATTTTGCTGTATCCGTACTAATGCAAAGACAACGGTGCGGACAATCACGGATTTGCAGATTCTGCAAAGCGGAGAGCATATTACGATCCGGATTACGGGAAATGGATTTTTGTATAATATGGTGCGCATCATAGCCGGGGTACTGGTGCGTGTCGGAAGAGGATTTTACGAACCGGAAAAGGTAAAGGAACTTTTGGAAGGCGGAGAAAGAACCAGGGAAGCGGTCACGGCACCGCCGCAGGGACTCTGCCTGATGGAAATCCGCTATCAGAATGAAGAATAGTGCATGAGTCTGCTTTTTAGGCAGGCTCATTTTTTAACAGGAGATTCCGAATAGAAGGTATTACATATCGGAGAAATTTTACAATAGAAAAACTCTATAGAGAAGTCGGACTATCCGGATAAACAATAAGTAAAACAGGCAGTTTTATTGAAGAAATATTATGAAAATGTTATCCTAATAATCAGAGGCATTTTGGAAAAACAGCATAGAAACAGGATGTCATTAAAGAGAGAAAAGGGAAGAAATATGAATTATGTAGGAATTGATATCGGATCAACAGCATCCAAGGTTGTTGTTGAAGGAGATAAGAAAGAACATTTCGTACTGCCGACAGGATGGAGCAGCAAAGAGACTTGTGAAAAGATCAAGAATAAGCTGCTTGAGATGGGGGTAGATGTTACCTCAGATGATACAAAGGTAGTTGCTACAGGATATGGAAGAATCGCAGTTGATTTTGCAGATCATGTAATTACAGAGATTACCTGCCATGCCAGAGGTGGTCGTGAACTTGCAGGGGGGGACTGTTCGATCATTGATGTGGGAGGACAGGATACGAAGGTGATCATTGTACAGAATGGAATGGTATCCGATTTCCAGATGAATGATAAATGTTCGGCGGGAACAGGAAAGTTTCTGGAGATCATGGCGAACCGCCTGGGTGTTACGATCAATGAATTATTTGATATGGCGGCAGCAGGAGAAGTTATTCCGATCAGCTCACTTTGTACGGTATTTGCCGAATCTGAGGTGATTAACTATATCGGAGAAGGAAAAAAGCGTGAAGATATTGCGGCTGGAGTTGTAGATTCTGTTGCCAATAAAGTAGTGCAGCTTGCGCAGAAAAAGGAACTTGGAGATAGAGTGATCCTGACCGGAGGACTCAGTCACAGCATTTATTTCACAGGAATCCTGTCAGACAAGCTGGATCAGAAAGTGGAATCAGAAGAGTTTGGCCGTTTTGCGGGGGCATACGGGGCAGCACTTCTTGCCAGGGAAAAAAAGGATAAAAGGAGATAATGAAAATGGAACTGATTAAAGATTTACCAGAGGTATTTGAGGAATTCGCAGAGCAGAGACAGAAATCGTTTCTGGCTGTCAAGGAGTTAAAAGAGAAAGGGGTTCCGGTTGTTGGATCGTACTGTACATACTTCCCGAAAGAGATTGCAATGGCGATGGGGGCAGGATGCGTAAGCCTTTGCTCAACTTCTGATGAGACAATTCCGGAAGCAGAGAAAGATCTTCCGAAGAACCTCTGTCCGCTGATCAAATCAAGCTATGGATTTGCAAAGACAGACAAATGTCCGTTCTTCTATTTCTCAGATGTAGTAGTTGGGGAAACAACCTGTGATGGTAAGAAGAAGATGTATGAATATATGTCAGAATTCAAAGATGTATTTATTATGGAACTTCCGAATAGCCAGAGAGAACCGGGACTTCAACTCTGGAAAGGCGAGATCATCCGTTTCAAGGAATATCTGGAACAGAAATTTGGCGTGACGATCACGGAAGAGCAGATCCGTGAAGCTGTAAAGACAGAGAATCAGGCACGTCGATCCTTAAAGAAACTTTATGAAGTAATGAAATATGATCCGGCTCCGATCAAAGGACAGGATCTGTTCAAAGTTCTGTACGGAAGCACCTTCAAATTTGACCGTTCCCTGATCCCGGGTGAAGTGGATGCTCTTACTGCGAAGATTGAAAAAGAATATGCAGAGGGCAAGAGAGAAGAGAAGAAACCACGTATCCTGATCACAGGATGCCCAATCGGAGGAGCAACTGAAAAAGTAATCCGTGCCGTAGAAGACAACGGTGGTATTGTTGTAACTTTTGAAAATTGCAGCGGTGCAAAATCCATTGACAAGCTGGTAGACGAGGACGCGGAAGATATCTACGATGCAATCGCAAGAAGATACCTCAGTATTGGATGTTCTGTTATGACGCCGAACCCGAATCGTCTGGAGCTTCTTGGAAGACTGATCGACGAATATCAGGTAGACGGTGTGGTAGATATGATCCTTCAGGCCTGTCATACCTACAATGTGGAGACCAATACCATCCGCAAGTTTGTGACAGGTGAAAAGGGAATTCCGTATATCAGTGTGGAAACCGATTACTCTCAGGCAGACATCGGACAGCTGAACACCAGACTTGCTGCGTTTGTTGAGATGCTGTAAATGGAGAGTATGACGAAGAGAAATGCGTTTCAGTTCCGCAGGGCGAATGAGGAGGATCTTCCTGAAATTTGTCGTATAGTAAAGCTTGCCGGAGAAAGTGTTCCCGTGAAAGAATGGTTTGAGGCAGAGGATGAAGAATTTCTTGCAAAGCATATCCGTGAGGAAGGATTTACCCTTTTGGCAAAGAAAAATGGACAGACTGCAGCAATCATGATTGTCCGTATTCCCGGACTGGCAGAGGACAACCTGGGAGAATATCTGAAGATTTCCAGGGAAGAAATGAAGCGGGTTGCGCATCTGGAGATTGCTGTTGTAGTACCGGAGTATCAGGGATACGGACTGCAATATGAGCTTTTCTGTCAGTCAGAAGCAATCGTAAAAAATAAGCAGATGAGGTATCTGATGGCAACAGTTCATCCGGATAATATATACAGTTTTCGCAATATGGAAAAGCTTGGAATGAAGGCAGTTTTCGAGACAAAGAAGTATGGCGGGAAACGAAGATATGTTATGAGTAAAACATTAGAATCTTAGAAAGAAACGAAAGAGCTTATGGAAAATGTAATGGCACATTTTCCATAAGCTCTTTTTGAATACAAGTATGAATTGTAAAATGAGAAAGTTTCTTAACTAACAACTTCAATGTTGACATACTAACTTGTGGTAATATAAACTATTCTAAGTTAGAGTATACAAACAAGAGGAAACAGAATGAAATTCAAAAATAAAATCATTGTGGTCTGTCTGTGCGTATCTGTATTCGCGGGTGGATGCGGTCAAGGTGGTCAGAATACAACAAAGAGTAAAAATAGTGAAGGAACAGCCAGTTCGAAGGAAAGTACAGAACAAACCTCTCAGGATAATGAGGCATCAAAAGACATTTTTGCAATGGATACCTATATGACAGTGACAGCATATGGAGAAAAAGCACAGGATGCGGTGGATGCCGCTGAAGCAGAGATTGAAAGATTAGATACACTTTTATCAACGGGAAATGCAGGCAGTGAGATTGTAAAACTGAATGAACAGAAAAGTGCAACACTTTCAGAAGATGGCGGATATCTTGTGAAGCGCGCACTGGAACTGAATAAGGAAACGGATGGGGCATTTGATATCGCAATTTATCCGGTTATGGAGGCGTGGGGATTTCCGATACAGAATTTTCGTGTCCCATCAGCTGACGAACTGACAGGGCTTCTGAAGCATGTGGATGCAGCGAAGATCTCATACGATAAGGATACGAGAGAAATCTCTTTTGAAGATGACCAGATGAAAATCGACCTTGGAGGAATTGCAAAAGGCTATACTTCTTCGCGGATTATGGATATTTTCAAAGAAAACGGGATTACAAGTGGTCTGGTAAATCTGGGTGGAAATGTACAGGCACTCGGAACCAAGACAGACGGAAGTAACTGGCGGGTTGCGGTACAGAGTCCGGACGACACAGAGGATTATCTGGGAGTTTTATCCATTCGGGATAAAGCGGTGATCACATCTGGTGGATATGAACGCTATTTTGAACAGGATGGTGTGACCTATCATCACATTATTGATCCAAAGACCGGATATCCGGCAGAGAACGGACTGGTATCTGTCACGATCGTAAGCTCGGACGGAACCCTTGCAGATGGGCTTTCCACCTCCCTTTTTATCATGGGAGAAGAAAAAGCGGCAGAGTTCTGGAAGGCGCACAGTAATGAGTTTGAGGCGATCTTTGCGACAGATGATGGGACGATTTATGTGACAGAAGGTCTGAAAGACAGCTTTACAACGGATCTTAACATGAAGGTTATTACGAAATAATTTGCGTGAAATGAGAGGATAATGAGAGATGGACATCAAAGAAACCGGTAAAAAATTAAAACCGTTTGCACCCGTTCTTTCAGTTGCACTGGTTACGGCGTGCGTGGCAGGCTCTTTAAGTGGATATGAGGCTCCGGTCTATGCGGCGACACAGGAAGAAACACCGGTAAAAAAAGAAGAGACAAAAGAGAAGAAAGAAGAAAAAAAGACAGCAGCCAAAGGATCATTTGATCTGGAGGATGGTGTGTATAAGGGAACCGGAACCGGGTATGCAGGAGACATCACCGTATCGGTACTGATCAAGGACAAGCAGATCGTTTCGATTGATATTCTGAGCTCTTCCGATGATGCGGCGTTTTTTACGCGTGCGAAAGCGGTGATCGACAAGATCATCGAAGGTCAGACGCTGGATGTGGATACTGTATCGGGAGCAACGTTCAGTTCCAGAGGAATCATCAGCGCCGTAAAAAATGCGCTGACCGGGGAAAAGGATACCAGCGAGACAGGACAGGCGCAGTCCGGTCAGACAGGGGCGGCGGCAGGAAGCTCAACTAGTGTGGCACAGGTAGAAGATGCGGCAGCGTATAAGGACGGAACTTATTACGGTTCGGGAACCGGATTTGGCGGTCCGCTGAAGGTTATGGTAGAAATCAGCGGAGGGAAGATAGCATCCATCCAGATTGTGGAGAACAGTGACGGAAGCGATTATATTTCCAAAGCAGCTTCTCTGATCGATTCTATTATTACGACACAGAGTACCAATGTGGATACGGTGTCAGGGGCAACCTACAGCTCTGTCGGAATTATCCAGGCAGTCCGGGATGCACTAAGTCAGGCTGCGGTAAATGGTACATCAGATACTTCGCAGAATAACAATAACAACAGCAACAGTAATAATAATAGTTCATCAGACGACAATAATTCTACCGTAACCGGAACCGTTCCGTACAAGGAAGGAATCTATTACGGAACGGCAGAGGGCTACAGCGGAGATGTATCCGTTGCAGTCGTGATCCAGGAAAAGACGATCAAAGCGATCCTGATCACAGAAAGCTCGGATGATGAAGCGTTCTTCAACCGTGCAATGGATGTTGTGAAAAAGGTGATAAGGACACAGAAGACAGACGATGTAGATACTGTGTCAGGAGCAACCTACAGTTCCAAAGGACTGTTAAATGCAATCAAGAATGCACTGAAACAGGCAGAGAAAGTGACAAATGGAGAATCCATTGATGAGAAGCCGGATCTGACTGATCTGAAAGAGCTGATCGAGAGAGCAGAAAAGTTGGAAGAAGATAAATACACAGAAACAAGCTGGGCAGTTCTGCAGACCAGACTTGCGGACGCACAAGAAGCACTTGAGGAAACAAAACAGACTATTGTTGATAAAGCAGTAGAAAAGCTGAAAACAGCAATTGCTCAGCTGGAATCAAAAGATGGAAAAGACGAAGAAAATACAAAATATGTCAGTGGAACTTATGAAGTGACCGTTCCGTGTACGCCGGATGAAGACGGAAACTTTGAAGAATATAATCTGACGATGACGGTGACGATCCGCGACGACAAGATTGTGGCAATCACGGATATCACGGGCGATGGGGACAGCAGTAATGACAGATATATCAAGAAAGCTGTAAATGGTACTTCAAGTATAAAGGGTGTGGTATCCCAGATCATAGATAAAGGAATGCCGGAGGATATTGATACTGTTTCCCGTGCAACCTGCTCTTCCAATGCAATCCTGGAAGGATGCAAGAAAGTACTGGAAGAAGCAGAAAGACCGACAGATATGGAGGCTGAATAACAATGAGAGAATTCTGGGTAAGACTGGTAAGTATGCTCGCGATTGTGGGAGTTCTGCTGGGATACAATTCAGTGCTGGATGTGCGTGCGAAAGAAGATGAGATCGCCCGGCTTTCCGCACAGGTTGCCGGAAACGGACAATCAGACAGCGGAAATGGAGGTTCCACAAACTACAAGGACGGAACCTATACCGGGGAAGCTGATGGATTTGGCGGAACGATCCAGGTAGAAGTGAAGATTGAGAAAAGCAAGATTGCAGAGATCAATGTGATATCGGCAGAGAAAGAAGACGGAGCATACCTTTCCATGGCAAAGGATATGATTCCCAAAATCATCGATGCACAGAGCGCAGATATAGATACGATCAGTGGTGCGACATTCAGCTCGACCGGAATCAAAAATGCATCGGAACAGGCTCTGGAAAAGGCGGTAAAGTAACGTGAAAAAGATGGATATTCATAATTTAACGGCGAAAGATATAAAAAAATTACATATATGGCTGAGAGCATTGATCCAGGTACTGTATTTCCTGTTTATCCCATCTGTGTATACAGCGGCATTTGCCGGAGTGAAATACATCTTTACACAGATCGGTGCAGGCGAAAAGGTTGCCATGACCTCTTTTGTGACAGTACTGGTTGTGATCTGCATTTACACCATTCTGTTCGGAAGATTCTTTTGCGGATTCGCTTGTGCGTTCGGTACACTGGGAGATGGTGTGCATGCACTCTATGTGTGGATCTGTAAAAAGATGAAAAAGAAACCTCTTCAGATTGCGGATGCATGGACGGAAAAGCTCTGTTATCTGAAATATATTGTACTGGCACTGATTTCAATCCTGTGCTTTGCCGGCGTCTACAGCAAGGCAAAAGGAACCAGCCCGTGGGATGTATTTTCCATGCTCCATGCCGGCAACTTTAAGCTTGGCGGATATCTGGTGGGACTCGTTCTTCTGGTTCTGATCCTTGTGGGAATGTGTTTTGAAGAACGGTTTTTCTGCAGAAATTTCTGCCCGATGGGAGCTGTGTTTTCCCTGCTTCCGGTGTTTCCGTTTTTCGCACTTCACAGAGACCGGGAAAACTGCATCAAAGGATGCAAGGCATGTACAAAGAAATGTCCTTCTAACATCGGACTTCCGGAAGATGGATCTCCGAAGGTAGAAGGAGACTGTTTCCAGTGTCAGAAATGTATCGATACCTGCCCAAAAGGAAATATTCATACCGGAGTAAAAGGACTTCGTGGAAATGAATTCTGGTTTACGATTTTGCGGGCAGTAATCTTACTGATTCTTCTGCTCTGGCTGGGTGTATAGAAGATGAAGAAGAAAGATCTGATACTTGGAGCAGGAATTATTGTAATTGCGCTTGCGATGCTGCTTGGGATGCAGCTGACGAGAGGGGAAGAAGGAAATCAGATCCGGGTTACGTTGGATGGGAAAATCTATGGAACGTATTCCTTGTCGAAGGATCAGACCATCGAAGTAAAGGATGGCGATTTTTATAACCGTATCCGGATCGAAGACGGAAAGGCGTATATGGAAGAGGCAAACTGCCCGGATGGATACTGTGAAGAGCAGGGAAAGATCAGCGGGCATACACAGACAATCGTCTGTCTGCCACATAAGCTCGTAGTAGAGGTTCTGGAAAATGAGAATGACCAGAGTTTTGGAACTTCAGATTCGGAAGATGTAGTTCCGGATACGATCGCAAAATGATAAAGGAAAAACAGATGAATAAAAACAAAAAACTTGCCAATATGGCAATGCTGGTTGCGCTGGCGATGATATTCAGTTATGTGGAAAGCTTAATACCGATCAATTTCGGGATACCGGGAATGAAGCTCGGAGTTGCCAATCTGGTGACAGTGACCGGGCTGTACTTTCTGGAACTTCCGGAAGTATTTCTGGTGGTAGTTATGCGAATCCTGCTGACCGGCTTTTTATTTGGAAATGGAATGTCGATCGTTTACAGCCTGGCAGGAGGAATCTTAAGCTTTCTGGTCATGGCGTTGATGAAGAGGCTGAAAGGATTTTCCGTAGCCGGAGTCAGTATCGCCGGAGGCGTGTCGCACAATATCGGTCAGATCATTGTGGCATCAGTTGTGGTAGAGAATCTGAAACTGATCTATTATCTTCCGGCACTTCTGATCGCCGGTACAGTGACCGGATCCGTGATGGGAATGATAAGTAAAAAGTTGCTTCCGATCGTAAAAAGAGAATCGGAGAGAGAGGCGCAGATAGGTAAATTTTTTTAATTATGGGTTAGCATAAACTAACTTAATAATAAATTTTATCAACAACAAGGAGGTAATTATGGGAAAGGGAACAATTAAGACAAAAGCTATGACGATGGCTGTGGCGATGTCAATGGTAGCTGGACTTTGTCCGTCGACGGTGTTTGCGGCAAACAGTGAGGATGTAGCGAAGGTTCAGGATGGAACATATACGGGGAAAGCGAAGTGTAGTCCGAATAGAAAAAATCAATTTGATGAATATGAGTTGTCGTTGAAAGTGACTATAGAAAATGGAAAAATAGTGTCAATTGATAATGTTAATGGAAACGGCGATGCGGATAATGATGACTATATATCAGATGCTGTTAATGGATATGATGAATACGAAAGTGTTGTAAAACAGATTGTAGATGCCAACGGAACAGATGGAATCAACGCAGTATCTGGAGCGACATGCTCATCGAATGCAATTGTTGATGCAGTAAACAATGCATTGGAAGGAGCAACTAAGAAAGAAGAAAATACTGTAAAGACGGATGGTTTACAGACTGCAATTACAAAAGCAGAAAGTTTAACTGAAAATGATTATGGAGCTGATTCATGGAAATCAATGCAGGACGCACTGACAGCAGCGAAAGATGCTCTTGAGAAAAAAGAATCCCAGACAGCAGTAGATACAGCAACAACAGAGTTAACAAAAGCAATTGATGCACTTGTGCCGAAAACACCAGATGCACAGAAAGAAGTCTATGTATTAATGAACATTCCATATGCTGATTTCTACAAAGCAGATGGAGTGACAGGTGCGGATACTGTTTCATCAGCGACAAAACAGAAGACCAGAGCTTCACTGGCATTAGGTTCTTATCATGTGAACAGTGATGGTTCTGATATTACCGGCGTAACATTTCCGGTTAAGATCAGTGATGGATCTGTATTAGAAAAATATACACAGGTTACTGATGAAAGTGAAGTTACGATTACAACAAATATTAAAGGAAAAGAAAATACTGTTACATATAAGGGACAAGATGCATTATTTGAAAGCGCAAGCTATTCTTATTACACATTAAGTGATACACCGTCATATTATAAAGAGGCAACTGTAAATGAGGATGGAAGCCTCAGCTTTAGCGAAGTAAAGGGAGAAGAACCGACAACTTTGACAAATGCGAAAACTGAATTTTCTACGTCATTAAAATATGGTGATTACCAGTTAGATATTACGAGTGATGATCTGAAAAATGTGAATACTGTATATGGTGTAGTGGTCAGCACAAAAGAAGGAAGCAGTTATGGACTTCGCCATGTGGAAAATATCTGGAAGAAAACAAAACTTGCATGGAGTACTGGATTTGTAACAGAATCCCATGGGAACACACTGGATTCAAAAGATTATGCTTCCATGATGGGACAAACCATCAATAAAGTGACCTATTATACAGATGCCGGTATTTATGAAATCCCGATGAACCAGAAGGTGCAGACGAAATATGACGGAGAGATCTCGGTTGCCGATGCTTCTGTAAATGCTGAAAATACAATAATCACAGTAAGCGGACTGCCAAGTGACTTTGCAGAAGAATATACAATCAATGGTTTAGATGCGGATACATATTCTGTTGAGATCAAATCAGATGGCAAGACAACTACAAGAACAATTAATTTTAAGAAAGCACTTGCAAAAGGTAGATATACAGTTACGCTTAGCGATAAGAATGGAAATTATGCACCGATTTCAACGACTTTTAATGTTTACACAGAGACAATGCCGGTAAAATATAATGAGGATGATAAAAATCCGGCTGTGGTAAAGAATGATGATGTTGAGGAAGAAGAATTTCAGACGTATTTAAAAAGTATTACTTCTGTTACAGTCAATGGAAAAGAATATGCAGCATCTGGAAAGAAAGTAGTAAAACTGATTAAAGAAGATGGCAAACTTGATCTTGAACAAGATGTATTCAAAGATGCAAAAGCAGGAGATGCATTTGCTGTAACAATTGCAGAAGATGGATATCAGCCGTATACATTTACTTATAAAGTGCCTGGAGAAGACAGTAAATATTCTTATGTTTATGTTGGAATGAGCTGGGCTGAGTATTGGGCAAATGAAGGAGTGTATAATGCAGGAAGCATAGAAGCGTCAGATGTTAAGGATTCACGTGATGAATATGATAAAGGTGCGTTTGACACTGTTACAAGAGCTACAACAAACCATGGACTTCACAGAGGAAGTTTTCAGTGTACTGCAGTGATTGAAGACACTGAGGGTGAAAAACATTATTTGTCACATTGGGAAGGTAAAGATCAGGCAGTGATGACAGATGGTACGACTTATACTTATGCAAAAGGTGTATTTACAGCAAAAAATGGAAGTTCATTTACGCAGAAAGATTATGAAGTAACCGGGCTGAAATATGTACCGGTTAAGGTAAGAACAGCAGATCTGGATTCATTGAAAGTAAAATATACAGTCGTAGAAAATGGCGGTGAACTGATTGGTGGATATGGTGAAAACCAGCTCAAGTCATACGAATCGATTGCAGATGTAACAGCGAATACAAATGGCCTTAAGACAGCAGAAAAGCAGGAAGATGGTTCTTTCACATTTTCAGCAAGAACAACAGGATCTTATTCTGGATTAAAGGATACACAGCTTGCAACTGCTGATGTTACTCCGGATGTCAAAGCAGGAGATAAAGTTGGAAGCTATGGAGAATTCATCCGTGTAGATTTTAATGGAAATTATGGCGGACTTGGTTCTGCGATGCAGGCTGTTGAATGGACATACTATGGAAATGATGATACTTATACAAATCCGGTAAGAGTATTTGGAACAAAATTTGCATCAGATAACTGGATGCATAAATCAATGGGGATCCAGCTTGGACTTACTGATTCTTTAAGATGCCAGCTGCCGGAAAATACGAATGGAACCGGTTACTGGAAGATTACTATCTATGGACTTGGTTATGCTGATTACAGCTATAATTTTGAGGTTGGAACCGAGAATATTGCCACATTAAAAACAGCAAGTGCAGAAGAAATAGCGGCATTGAAGGACAAGATCGATGAAGCAAAAGCCTTGAATCAATCTAAGTATACTACTGATAGTTGGAAGAAGATGCAGGATGAACTGGAAGAATCAGAAGATCTCCTTAAGTCAGAAAATCCATTGAAGTCAGAAGTAAACGAACAGGTTAAACATCTGACAGATGCAATTGACTCTCTTGTGAAAGTGCAATATGTTCTCATGAACATCCCATACGCAGAATTCTACAAAGCTGAAACAACAGGTAATGATATTGCGGTAGATGCATTTACTTCTGCGACAAAGAACAAGACCAGAACCAAAGGCCTTGCAGGTGGATCATACCATGAAAAAGCAGATGGATCCAGTATTGATGGTATCACTTATGCTGTAAAAGTAGATTCTTCGGTAGATCTTTCGAAATACAAAAAAGTAGAAGACAGTGATACGGTAGATATTACAGTTACAAACAGAGGTCAGACAAGTACTACAACTCTGACCGGAAAAGATACATTATTTGAAAACGCATCTTATGCATATTACCCGCTTTCAGAAATACCGGAAAATTATAAAGAAGTGTCACTTGATGCAGATGGAAATCTTGTATTCAGTGAGGTAAAAGGTCAGGAAGCAACGAAAGTAGAAGGAGTTACAGCTGAACTTTCAACCGAAACATCTTATGGAGATTATGAGCTTGATCTTGATGGACTTCCAGAAGAAATCAAATCAGATAATGTAAATGCAGTTGTAGTAAAGACAACAGACGGAACCGCTTATGGTATGCGTCATCTGGAAAATATCTGGAGAGGTAATGAAATTGCATGGAGTACCGGATTTACTAGTGAAGTACATGGTTGCCCGACATCATCTGGACATTACAAATCTATGATGGGCAAGACCATTGACAGCATTGAGTATTATACAACAAATGGGGTGTATACAATGGATATCGCAGATATCTATGTTCCTGTAAAATCAGAAACTACAAAATCAGAAGTTGCAGATGCAGACATTGCAGCAGGCAAGACTACAATCAATGTACAGCTTCCGGATGGATTTGATCCGGAATACAGTGTGGATGGACTGGATGTGTCGGTAGAAGGTAATGTACTGACTTTTAAAGCAGCGACAGAGAGCAGAGCAGCAGCTTCTGTAAAACCTGGAAAATATACCCTCACAATTAAAGATAAGAACAAGAAATATGCAGATGTTGTTACAACATTTACATTGACAACAAAAGATATGCCTGCAGCATATGATGAAGAGAATAAGAAACTTGTAGAGGCAGAAGGATTTGACATAGATGCGCTTAAAGCTTATCTTGGAAATATTACTTCTGTAAATGTAAATGGTAAAGATTATGCAGCAAGTGGAAGAGGCTCCGTAGTTATTATCAATAAGGATGGTACGATCAAGACAGATGCAGATCCGTTTAAGGATGCGGTAGCTGGAACGGAATTCCAGATTACAGTAGCTTCAACAGGTTATACAACTCCTCTTACATTTACTTACAAGATAGCAGAGACTCCGGCACCGGCAGAGGTTGATACAACAGCACTGGAAGCTGCAATCGCTGAAGCTGATAACCTTAAAGAAGCAGACTACACAGCAGACAGCTGGGCTGCATACCAGGCAGCACTTCAGAATGCACGCACTGTATTGGAAGCAAAGGAAAGTCAGGAAGCAGTCAATCAGGCGCTTTCTACTTTGAATGCAGCAAAAGATGCACTGGTTAAAGCTGAGGAAGAACCAGTTGCAATCAATACTTCTTCTCTTGAAAAAGCAATTGCAGATGCAAAAGCACTCAAAGAAGCAGATTACACAGCAGACAGCTGGAAAGCACTGCAGAGCGCACTTTCAGATGCCCAGAAAGCACTGGAAGCAAAAGAAAGCCAGGAAGCAGTAGATAATGCAACAAACAGCCTGAACAAAGCAATCAAAGCACTTGTAAAGAAAGGCAGCTCATCTGTAAAGAAGACAGATGGTACAACCAATGGATCCAAGACAAGCGGAAGCGATTCTGTAAAAACAGGAGATCCGGCAAGTGTACTTGGCTGGCTTGGACTTGCAGTTTCTTCGCTCGGAGCAGGTATGGGCGGCTTTGCCTGGAAACGCAGAAAAAGAAAATAAGACTACACGATAATTTGTAACAAAGAATCAAATTAGAATAAGAATCAGAAAGCTGACAGACAGATGAGAAAAAATACATTTGTCTGCCAGCTTTTATTCATAGGAGATTCCGAAGGAACTGCAGATTATGTAATTTCTATTACAGAAAGCTGGATGACACCGACGATCCTTATGACATTGACTTTTGTAGTATCTGCTTTTATTGCATTCTTTACAGGAACTTCATGGGGACCCTATGCGATTGTTACACCAATCTGTGTACAGATGGCTCTGAATATATCTGGTGGAGCTTTAACACCGGTCGTATATGCTACAATAGCAGCTGTAATGGGTGGGGGATGCTTTGGTGATCATTGTTCACCGCTTTCTGATACCACGATTTTATCATCACTTGCAACCGGATCTGATCATATCGATCATGTAACGACTTTTTTTAATTTCTTGCTATTTATTTTTCTGAAATGTATAATTTTTGGTAAAAGTATGATTTTTTGCATCAAAAGTATAGTTTTTGATAAATTCTTTATCATGTCTTATCTAAAATAAGAAGTAGGAAGATTATCAGGAATGGGGAAAATGGTATGAAATTATTAAAACTTGTGATTGTAGATGACGAACCAATCCTTCTGCAGGGACTGGTTAAGACGTACAACTGGAATGAGATGGGATTTGAAGTTGCCGGTCAGGCACAGAGTGGGGAGCAGGCAATCGAAGTGATCAAAAAAGTGAAGCCCCATGTCGTACTGACGGATATCCGGATGAAACAGGTTTCCGGTCTGATGGTGATGGAAGAGATCCAGAAGACAGAGCTGGATCCGGTTTTTATTGTGCTCAGTGCGTACCGTGATTTTAATTATGCACAGCAGGCGTGTGATCTTGGTGCATATGCATATCTGCTGAAACCAATCGAGGAAGATAAACTGCAGGAGACCATGCAGGGCGCATACCAGACCTGTATGGAGAAACTGGAGAGCGAAGAGCGTTATGAAAGCTGGGAAAATATGATCCGAAAAGATTCCACCAGTTTTCTCCAGGTTGTTGTACAGAAATATTTACAGAATAAAATTTCCTATGAAAAAATGCAGGAAGTATTTGCGATCTTGAAAGATGTGATCGAAGAGGGCGACCGTTTTATTGCAATGTGTGTGGATCTTGATCTTACATATAAGATTACGGATGCACTGAATTACGAAGCAGCCAGGCTGGAATTGATACAATCTCTGGAAGAAATGTTTTCAGAGCGGTATTTTTTCTGGCATTTTGAAAAGGCAGAAGGTTGTCATGTATTTCTGATCAAGACAAAGGAAAATGCGACAGTGCGCGAGATTGCGCAGATTCTGGAACAGGTTAAAGGGGAACAGAAAAGTCCGGTTACTGCATCGATTTCCAAACCGTATAAAGGACTGGATGGAATCCGCCGAAGTTACGAAGAGGCGCAGGGACTTTTCGAGCCAATCTGCAGCAATGCCACAAATGAGAATACTTTTCCCATACCTGTGAAAAAGGAAGAAAAAGCGGCAAAAAGTGATTGTGAAGAGGCAGGACTTACGATCGTCAATGCTGTTCGGAAGAATACGTTTAAAGAGTTAAAACAGGCTTTTATTGTGTTGATCTACGCACTTCCACATGAGGAAGAGTTACAGATCCGTTATATACATAAGGTTATGCTGCAAGCGGAGATGATGCTGAACGATACTTACGGAATGACGGAAAAACTGCAGAAACAGTTCCGAAATTATTATTCGAATATGGAGAGTCTGACAGCAGCACAGGCGGTAGATGTCAGTTATAGGATCCTCGGAGAAGCAATTGAGGAACGGGAAAAATATGCAGAAAGCGGAGAAAATAAATGTGCAAAGGAATATATGACAGTGGCACTTTCTTATATCGGTGAGCATTTGCAGGAGGAAGAACTTTCTATTGTTCAGGTGGCAACGCAGATTTATCTGAATCCGGTATATTTCGGGCGTGTATTTAAAAATACATTTCATATGACCTTTAAAAAGTATCTCTTACAGCAGAGAATGGAGAAAGCAAAGAGACTGATCCAGGATGGATGTGAGAGTATAGGAACGGTATGTGAGCAGGTGGGAATCAGCAATGCATCCTATTTTTCACATTTATTTAAAGAATATACAGGAAAATTACCGAGTGAATACAAAAAGGATTACGAAGAATGAAGAAATGGGTGATTAAATCCGGAATACAGAGAAAATACCTTCGATATATAATGGGGCTGTTGTTGCTGGCAATTTTGCTGTCAAGCATCGGTGTTTGGATTTATGTAAGGCAGAGTTTGACCACAGAGGTTACAGATAAATATGAATTTTTAAATGAGAAGATGGGGCTGGCTCTGGATACACTGTCAAAAGAGGCGGATGAAGGGACAGCAGAATGTATTACTTACGATCAGGTTCAGGAAAGTCTGAAAAAAGCTTCATTTGCAGATGTGGAAAAGAACTCTCTTCAGAAATATTTTGCCTATATGAATCTGGATCATGTGGCAGAATACTGCTATGTGGATAATAAAAATAATGTTTATGCCAGATCCTACTCGCATATTGATTATGAAGATTTTTCAGACAGCCATCTGGAAGATTACATGGGAGATTCTTATGCGAAAACACAATGGTTCTGGGCGAAGGATACTCTGTTTGGGACGGAGAAAGAAGCATTGTTTATCGGAAGATATGTACACAGCATGGAATACGCCAGCAAACCAGGACTGCTGCTCATCAAGATGAATGACGGCTTTCTGGAAACGATACTTGGAAAGGATCGGAGTATGACAGATGAAGTGCAGATCGGAATTCTGGATAAGAAGGGAAATTTATGCGCTGCCTGGTGCCCGAAAGGGACGAAGATTTCGGATGCGGTAAAACAGGAAGTCTATAAGATCAGCGCACAGGAAACGAGTGGTATTCTTGCAAAAAGCCGGAGAGTGAGCGGTGGTGTCTGCTCCATTTACAAAGAAAGCAGCTCTGAAATGACGGTGTTCACAGTCGTTCCGTCGAGTGTAATGACGCAGGGAACGATGAGGGTACTTACGGTGCTGATCGGGATTTATCTGTTTGTGGCAGTGGTAGCGGTTGTGATCAGTATCTATTTTTCCAAGCGGTTCACCAGTCCGATCCGGGAGATCAGTGAAGAGATGACACAGTTTGACGGAAATGATTTCAGTCGCCTGATTGAACTGAATACCAATACAGAATTGGATCAGATCGGACATTCCTACAATAAGATGCTAAAAAATATTGAGAATCTTCTGGCAGAGATCAAAGAACAGGAAGGGGTGCTCAGACGGACGGAGTTGAACATGCTTCTGGCACAGATCAACCCACATTTCCTTTATAATACGCTGGATACAATTTACATGCTTGCGCGGATAAACGGAGAAGAGACAACCATGAAGATGATTCAGGCACTTTCCAAATATCTGCGTCTGTCACTCAGCAAGGGCAGTGATATCGTGACGGTGGAGGACGAACTGGAAAATGTAAAGAGTTATATGGAAATCCAACAGATCCGGAATGCAAATCTGTTCCGGTATGAGATTGAGTGTAAGGTAGAAGAGAAGAGTACGTGGATGCTGAAGCTGATCTTGCAGCCACTTGTCGAGAACGCGATCAAGCACGGATTCTGCGAAATTTATGAGAATGGTCTGATCCGGATTGAGATTGCGAGGGAGGATAGCCAGCTGAAAATCGTGGTATTCAATAATGGGAAGCCGATTGACCGGGAAATGATGGAAAAGATCAATGCCTTAAACGGGCATCCGATTCTGGAGGCGAAAAAATGCTTCCAGGATAAGGAACACGGATATGGAGTGGTGAATGTACTGACCAGACTGCGGCTGAAATATGGAGAGGATGTGCTGTTTTACTATGAGGCAGAAGAAAATGGAACCCGGTGTACAATCCAAATTCCGGATGACGGAAAGGAGAAACGTGATTTATAGAAAATATTTGCAATCGGTGTTTTGTATCGCACTGGTTCTGACAGTGCTGACCGGATGTGGTAAAAATACGGGGCAGACAAGCCGGAGTACAGAAAAAAAGGAGATTGATATTCCGATCATTCTGACGGTAGATCCGACTTCCGGCAAGAAAACGGAACAGGATGTCGTTGATGCATTTAATGAAGAATATGCCGGTACGTATCATATGCAAGTGGAATGGATCATGGAGACGGAAGAGGAATACCGAAAAAATCTGAAACGGTTAAATGTCACAGACGAGCTTCCGGCTGTGATCTATGATGTGCGCACCCTGCCGTCCTTTTATCAGATGATGGTTGCGGATGGACGGATCGAGAATCTGAGTCCGTATCTGGAAGAGGATGAAGAGTGGAGGAATATGATCGAACCGGCGGTGATGGAAGGCTGTACGGATGAGGATGGCAATATCTATCTTGGACCGATCAGTACGGCGGCATTTGCGTGCGCCGGCATGTTTTGGAATCCGGAGCTTTTTGCGGAAGCAGGGATTGAGAAATTCCCGGAGACATGGGAAGAATTCTGGGACTGCTGTGACCGGCTGCAGGCAAACGGAATCACACCGCTTGGACTTCACACTGAAGGAACCGGCTGGGCGCCGATGCTGATTGCAACAGCAGAGGCAGCACACACGGAAGAAGGCTATGCATTTATGAAAGAGCTTCTCCCAGAAAGCTATTCCAATGATACCGGTCTTGAAATTGCAGAAACCTTGCAGAAATTGTTTCGGTATACAACAGAAGATGCAATTCATGCTGACTACGATGTGGCATACAATAATTTTGTCGCAGGAAAGGTGGCAATGATCCCGAACGGATACTGGATGATCGACCAGTTGCCGGAAGAATGGAAAGAAAAGGTAAGATTTTCCGCATTTCCGGGAAATAAACTGATCGCCTCACCGGAAACCTTTGGCTGGGCGGTGGTTTCCACTTACAGCGAGGAGGTCAAAGAAGGAGCGGTTGAATTTTTGAAATTTCGCACGAAATTCAATCTGGAAGAGAAGAAAGAGCTGATGGACAAGAACGGACGCACTGAAATCAGCCAGCTCCTTCAGGATTATGTAAATGCCTACAATAACAATCCGCAGATCGTTCCGAACTATCAGGTGAAATGGAACTCCATCCTTCAGGAAGAGACGATCGGGGAGTGCCTGCCACAGCTTGCCGCCGGGAAAATGACGCCTGCGCAGATGGTGGAGACTGCCGATGAAAGTATCCGGGAGTATGCGGCAGAGAGGTAGGAGAAGACGGTCGCTGGCGCATCCCTGAAGTCTTGGTGTGTGTTCAAGAGTTTTACGTTGAGGTAGAAAATAGAAAAATTGTTATGTTATCAATAGTCAGCCAACAGCCATATTCTCTGGCAGACCGACTTTGCACAATGGAGGAGAGACGCAATCCATCATGAAGGCCATTGCCGCGCATGATGGATGGTTTAAGCGGCTCGACGGAATGGTTTGTGCAACGGAGGTCAGACGGAGAATATGGCTGTTGGCGTCCCTTTATCAATAACAAATTTTTTACATACCCAAAAGTATATTTTTTGGTATATGAGGTTTTCTATTTGCTACATCTTTTGCACGGATTCTTGCTATTATTTAAGCATAGAAAAGAAATCCAGACGAGGAGGAACGGAAATTATGAAAAACAAAAAAAGATGGCTGGCACTGGGGCTGGTAGGAATCATGACACTTGGATGCTTTGCAGGATGTGGAAGCAAGAGCGATGGCAAGAGTGCAGACGGTAAAGGGGACAGCAGCAAAGGATCTGTATATTATCTGAACTTCAAACCGGAGCAGGATGAGCAGTGGCAGCAGCTGGCAAAGGATTACACAAAAGAGACAGGTGTAGATGTAACGGTTGTTACAGCAGCTTCCGGAAACTATGAAACCACTCTGATGAGTGAAATGGGAAAGAGCGGAGCACCAACATTATTCCAGGTAAACGGACCTGTAGGACTTGCAAACTGGAAAGATTACTGCTACGATTTATCAGATTCTGATATTTACAAAGAACTCACAAGTGATGATTATGCACTGAAAGACGGAGATTCTGTAGCGGGTATCGGATATGTTATTGAAACATACGGAATTATCACAAATAAGACATTATTAAAAGAAGCAGGATATACACCGGATGACATCAAATCTTTTGCAGATCTGAAAAAAGTAGCAGAAGACATTACAAATAGAACTTCTGAACTTGGATTTTCTGCATTTACTTCAGCAGGTATGGACGGATCTTCTGACTGGAGATTCAAGACACACCTTGCAAACCTTCCGATCTACTTTGAATATCAGGATGAAGGAATTAACACAACAGATGCAATCAAAGGCACATATCTTGACAATTATCGCGATATGTGGGATCTGTACATCAACAACAGCACATGTGATCCAAAGGATCTTGCTGCAAAGACAGGTGACGATGCAAGAAATGAATTCCTGAATAAAAAAGCTGTATTCTATCAGAATGGTACATGGGAATATACACAGCTGATCGATGGCGGTCTGACAGATGATGACATGACCATGCTTCCGGTTTACTTTGGTGTAGGCGATGAAGCAAACCAGGGACTCTGCACAGGTACAGAAAATTACTGGTGCGTAAATAAAGACGCAGACGAAGCTGATATTCAGGCTACATTAGATTTTATGGACTGGTGTGTAACTTCAGATGAAGGAACAAAATGTATGGCAGACGATATGGGATTCAACATTCCGTTTAAGAAAGCTCAGGAATCTAAGAATCTCTTTATCAAAGAAGACAAACAGATGACCGAAGACGGAAAGACTCCGGTAGCATGGAACTTCTCAACAATGCCTTCAGAAGAGTGGAAAAATGGTGTTGGATCTGCACTGACAGCTTATGCGGCAGATCAGACAGATGCTAACTGGGATGCAGTAGTAAGTGCATTCGTAGATGGATGGGCATCTGAATACAAGCTTGCAAATGAATAAATAAGTTGCATAAAAAGAACTGACCTAGGGGCAGGCGGCTTGCCTGCCCCTTTTAAGTGAGAGGAGAGCCTGTACGAAGCGGGTTTTCTGGATATGGGAACCTACGTTTTTCCATATAAAAATAAAAAGTGAAATGAGAGCCACCTGGTAGGAAGATCCTTCCGGGCAAAAGGAAAAGAGGAGGATTTCTATGGAGAAGGCACTGAAAAAACATGCACCAATATTTGTTCTCCCAACATTTCTTGCATTTGTGATCGGATTTATTATTCCGTTTGCACAGGGATTTTATCTTTCTTTTTGTAAGTTTACAACAGTAGGAAATGCAACATTTGTTGGAATATCAAATTATACCGCAGCAATCAAGGATACATCATTTACAAGTTCATTTAAATTTACAGTATTATTTGCGATTGTATCGATCTTACTGATCAACGTACTGGCATTTGGTCTGGCACTGCTTCTGACACAGAAGTTAAAGGGAACCAATATTTTCAGAACTATTTTCTTTATGCCGAACCTGATCGGTGGAATCGTACTTGGATATATCTGGCAGCTGATCTTTAACCATTACGGACAGGCCACTTACATCGCATTTTTCACCCTGTTTGCAGGACTGACCACCATTCTTTTCAGCCTTACCCTTGGTTTTGTGTACCACACAAGCTTTGACATGGAATATCTTGGCTGGTGCATGATAATGGGAGCAACCTGGATGCTGGGCGAGTCCAAAATCCGCCAGCTGCTGATTCCAAACTCATCTGCCCTGGCTTCCTTGTGCTTCGTTATGATCCTCCTTGGACCGATTCCCCTTCTGCTTTATGCAGACAATGTACAGAATGGGCTTCACCGCAGACTTTATCATATTGTAATCGGAATCTCCCTACTGGATTTTACAGTCTGCTCTATTCTGGCCATAGCAAATATTGCAGACTACATTGAAACCCTCCCCCTGGGACAGATCATACTGATAGGTACATTCCTGATGGTGTTTATCCATCTCTGCCTCTACATCCGCCACAGAAAAAAAGCCTCAGACCATCTTCTGCTCCTGGCTCATTTGCTCGTTTTGCTTTGCGTTGCAGCTGAATGCGTCTCTGTATATTTTGTCACATCCCTGTCCGGTCTTTTTATCGGCATTGGAATGCTCATTCTGCTGTTTGTCAACATTGTCCGGACTCTTCGAAGCATCCAGCATATAGAGAATGAGCGCCAGCAACAGGAACTGGAACGCAAACAGAAGCAGACAGAAATCCTTTCTCTGCAAATGATGCAGACTTTGTCCACCACTATCGAGGCCAAGGACGAGTACTCCCGCGGACATTCCTACCGGGTTGCAGAATATGCCGCACTTATTGCAGCCGAGCTTGGATGGTCTTCAGAGGAAATCCACCATTAAAGCATGCCGCTTACCTTCACGATATTGGAAAAATTGGCATCAGCGATAGAATTTTAAATAAAGCAGGAAAGCTGACAGAGGAAGAATTTGAAGTCATAAAAAGACATCCGATTATTGGCGCATCTATTTTAAAGAATCTGGCATTACACCAGGATGAACCAATAGTAAAAGTTGCTTATGAGATTTGCCGCTGGCATCATGAACGGTATGATGGAGGAGGCTATCCGGACGGCTTAAAAGGAGAACAGATTCCTATTTCCGCTCAGATTGTATCGTTGGCAGATGTGTATGATGCATTAGTGAGTGATCGCATCTATAAGAAGGCCTATTCTCATAAAGAAGCGGTTAGAATGATATTAGCCGGAGAATGTGGGGCATTTAATCCACTTCTTTTAGAATGTCTCGAAGAGATTCAAGGGAAAATAAAGGAAGAACTTGAAGTTCAGGATGTTCCAGAAATTTCACCAGTACCAGTGCAATGTCCGATTTCAGAAATATCAGAATTATCCATGCCAGAAGACAAAAAGTAAGAAATGTTAAGTAAAATGAAGAAGAATTAAGGAGAACGACAATGACAGTAAAAGAATGTTATGAACAGATGGGCTCAGATTATGAAGGTGTTCTGGGAAGATTAGGAAGCGAGGCTATAGTTAAGCGTTTCGCATTAAAATTTTTACAGGATCCAAGTTTTGCTCAGTTAAAAGAAAGTCTTGCTAAGAATGATGGAGAAGAGGCATTTCGTGCAGCACATACATTAAAAGGTGTGTGTCTGAATCTGGGATTTGATGAACTTTTTGAAGTGAGTGCGGAACTTACAGAAAAGTTAAGAGAGAGAAAAACTGCAGGAAGTGAAGAATTATTTCAGAAGGTATCACAAAAGTATCAGAAAACAGTGACGGCAATCCAGGGCTTGGAATAGATTGTAGATTTGTAGATTGTACGTTATTTAGAAAAGATGAACCCCTGAAAAGTATAGAAGAGGAAACAGAATTGTTTCAGGCTTCTATACTTTTCAGGGGTTTTATCTGTAGCGAAAAGAGAGAAGATTACGCAGTCTTTGCT
>OJRV01000484.1_pt1 | contig 52000 bp, 35 predicted proteins | sample 1599241 | NCBI WGS metagenome assembly OJRV01 (sample SAMN04168656, study PRJEB22393) | human gut metagenome | biome: human gut microbiome; feature: stool | host: Homo sapiens | collected 2014-03-17 | reverse complement strand
CTCCTGAAGCGTAAAAATATTCTACTTTACCTTTAATATCACTTGAAAATTTTTTTATCCCATTCATTTTATAAATAACACATTTTGAATCAGAATTTAACATTATTTCATTGTTATCATTTAACTGTACCTGCTTATACTGTTCACTTAATTCAATCTTTAACTTTCTTTTTCCTGACAGTTCAAATACTTCCAGTTCATTTTTGTTTCCATCATCAGCATCAAGTATTACACCGATATATTTTGAATTATAAAACGCACTTTTTATTGATGTTCCATATTTTTTTTGAAATTTAACTTTCGGCTGACGCAGATTAGTCCATACACAATACCCGTCTTCTCCAAATACACATACATCATTATCATTCAGATACTTTACTTCTGATATGAGCTTGTCATTGTAAACCTGGGCACCCACAAGGAAATTGCTGTTCTTCCCTACATCCGAAAAATCATAAAATGCGACTCTGCTCTGTATCTTACTGTCATTTACGCTTACAAATACTGCTGCCACATTTACTCCGTCGTCAGATATATCTATTGATACCGGGTAACCGTCATCAATATTTGTCGGTATCTCTGCCAAAAGCTTATTCTGCACATCATAAGGATTATAAATTCTTATAACATTTGAAGATGATTCTTCAAGTAATACGGCAACAACCCCTTGTTTTGATACTTCTGCCTGAACTATGGGATAATCTGTCGTTATTTCCTTTCCTGAATCATCCCCATTATAAACTATGAAATTTTTCTCTCCCACATCAGCGACGACCACATATTCTCCACATATATCTATTGCCGATGATGCCATGTCATAGCTGCCGTTCCACAGCTCTTTTCCCGAAGCGTCCTGTGCTACTATTCCGTCTTTGCTGTATTTCAGTATATAATCATTGTAGCTGGCATAAGAAGCTGAATTTTTATTTTTTATGCCGCTTCTTTCCTCTATTTTGTACCCATTATATTTTATATTAATATAATAATTGTATATCGCACCGAGTAAAACTGCTGCAAGTATGATTATTCCAGCCGATATGAAAAATGCTTTTTTATTCTTCTTTTTTCTCTCTATTATTGCTGCCACATTTTGAGAACGCCCTACTAAACTTTCCATATTAATCCTCATTTCTGCACATGTTTTTTGTGCATAGTGTGAAATATGATATATCTCACATTTAAGATTTGTGTCAAGTGCACGCAGACACAAATGATGTGTGTAAAATATATATTATATATGATTTTTCACACTATTCTCCATTATTGCACTTTTTGTGCATAGTGGGAATTTTTTGATTTTCAGCCTTCTTCCCACTTCCGTTACTGTTTTAAATAATATGTATTTGCAAAACTATAATAATCTGTGATTGAAGCATACAAATATAACATATAATTAGTTTCGCAATCACCTACTAACATAAACAGCAGCTAATCATTCTAATAGAGAGTATAACTTATCTTTTTAGGCATTGCAATATTCTATATAATATTCCATCTTTATCAGGTAACAGTTCAATAAAACTAAAAAATCAGCTTTTTCTCTAATTAGCACTGCAGATTTATACGGCAGCTTATTAATTATCTTGCCGGAAGTTTTATAACTTGTCCTTCTCTTATATTATCACTATTTTGTATTCTGTTTACCCTTTTTACCATATTCATTTTCTTCAATGTATGGTACTGTCTCCATACTATCGTGCTTAATGTATCGCCCTCTTTTACTTTGTATTCTTCATAGTTTCTGTGCGAACCTGTTATTCGCTTTATATTTTTTCTGTTATTTATCGTCTGTCTTGCAGCCTTAGACATCTTTCCTGTTCTTTTAATTTTATTCACTTTTCCTGCCGTTTTCTTTCTTTTTAACCTGTCTCTTCGTGCTGTACTTAAACTATTATTTTTTCCGGTACCTGTATTTTTATCATTACTTTTTCTCTTTTTTTCGGTATCTGATAACTGTAGGCTATTTACTGTTTTTTCCTTTGTCATACTTATTTTCTTTGCATTTTCCGCTTTATCTGCATTTTCTTCTTTGTCCCATTCTGCCCCTATTCCTGCTCCCGAAACATTTTTACTATTGTCATCATCTCCATATGTCGTTTTTACATATCCCTGCAATACATCCACACTGTCCTCAAGACTGTTTATTTTTGAAACACTCTCAATCATATAATTTCCACCGATGACAAACATAAATGCAATCGCCATCGTAAGTGCAGCTATTGCCGTCTTAGAAACAGAATCTTTCTTTTCGTTTTTATTTACCCTATCGCGTATCACTTCGGTGACAACATCATCATACTCTCTGTCTACACTTTCATTTTGATTTTCTCCGAGCACAAAATCCTGCATCTGCGGATTTTTTTCATAGTAAACATAATATCCCGTCTGTTCCTTTAGATTTCCATCTTTCCACTTAAATATTTTTTCTTCACATTCTGACAGGTCAAACAGGAACAATATATTACTTTCCTTAGAAAAATATTTTCTTTGAATTATATTTATCGTCGCATCAACTTTGCTGTTCCACATATAAACACCACACACCCAGCCCATCACTGTCACTCCGGGAAAGTATTTATATATTTTCTCATATGCTTCACTCCAGTCTTTTTCTGATATGTCAGTAACTGCATCCGTAACATTAAAATCCACCCCTATTGCACCATATATAAATGTACTGCCTTTTGCAAGCTCCTCTCCCTCTTTTCCGAGCATCAGTATTATCTTTTCCTCACTCTGTTCCTTAAATATCTGTCTTATATAAGTCATAACATAATCTTCTATATAAATCGGTCCGGAATACGGGCTTTCCCCTATCTGACGGATATTTTCCGGTTTTTTCACATACTTATGTATCATATCTTCCACAATTTCATCCCCCTATCCTTTACCATGTACTCTTTTAGGATTACGATAACATTTCCGACAGAAAAATTTTGTCAAAATCCCTCACCTGGTTAATGAATATTTTTATTTTTATGTGGAATATTATTTATATAATATCTTTTTTGAAAGGTTGGATAATTTTAATGAATATGTTAAAAGAAACTAAAGTCTCTTATTTTAACCCTGAAACCTCTCTTGCTTCTTTTCATTTTATACACACTTTAAAAAGCTGTTATAAAGAATGTTTTTCTTTAAATAAACATCTTGTCATACTTTGTATTGGTTCTGACAGAGTCATAGGAGATTGTCTTGGTCCGCTTGTCGGTCATAAACTTTCATCTCTTTTAAAAAGTTCAGATATTTCCATATATGGCACTTTGAATCATCCCGTTCATGCAAAAAATCTCAATACGACGATAAAAAAAATAAGAGCAACTATACGAAATCCGTACATCATTGCTCTTGATTCTTCTCTTGGTACAAACTCTCATGTGGGTTGTGTCACTCTCGGTAAAGGCTCGCTTTCTCCCGGCATAGGCACGGGAAAGAGTCTTCCGCAGGTGGGTGATATTTATATTACCGGAATCGTTAATGAAAGCGGTATCAATAATATTGCAACTTTGCAGACAACACACCTTAACACTGTCATGAGGCTTGCTGATTTTATCTCCAGCGGTCTTTACATGTCTGTACGCCCCTCTAAAGCTCGATAAAGCGTAATCTCGTCAATATACTCTAAATCTCCCCCTATAGGAACTCCACTTGCAATACGGCTCACTTTCACCCCCAGCGGCTTTATAAGTTTGCTTATATATGTTGCTGTCGTGTCACCCTCAAGCGTTTTATTGGTGGCGACTATGACTTCGTCCACATCTTTCTGAAGCCGCACCATAAGTTCACTGAGTCTTATATCCTGCGGTCCTATGCCCGCCATTGGTGAGATTGCTCCGTGAAGCACATGGTACACTCCCTCATATTTTCCTGTTTTTTCATAAGCAGCCAAATCTCTCGTGTTTTCAACGACCATTATCTGCTTATGATTGCGCTTAGGATTAGCACATATAGGACAAAGTTCATCATCCGTATATGTGCAGCATTCCTTGCAATATTTTACATTTATCTTTGCGTTTGTCATTGCATCGGCAAGCCCCTTGACCTGCTCCTGCGGCATATTTAGTATATGAAACGCAAGTCTTTGTGCCGATTTATTTCCTATACCCGGCAAATGTGAGAGCTGCTCAACAAGATTTAATATCTGCGAACTGTAAAAATCCATCTTAGAACAGACCTCCGAGGCCTCCGCCAAGTCCACCTGTAAGTGCTGACATCATTTCCGAACTTTCTTCTTCTACTTTGCGGAGTGCTTCATTTGTTGCAGCTACTATAAGATCTTCAAGCATCTCTATATCGTCAGGATCAACAACTTCAGGGTCGAGTTTTACTGATAAAACTTCTTTCTTTCCGGAAATTTTAACCGTTACAGCTCCACCGCCTGCTGTTGCTTCCCACTCTTTTTCTTCCATTTCCTTTGTCTTTTCTTCCATCTGTCTCTGCATACGCTGAGCCTGTTTCATAAGATTGTTCATATTTCCCGGCATTCCGCCACCTGGAAATCCACCTCTCTTTGCCATTCTATCTTCCTCCATAAATTATTTTTGTTGACTGTTTTTATCTTCCTGACTTTCATTTCGGAAGCATTATTAAATTTCATCCAGTCCTTTATTTTTTAAACTGCACATCAAAGTTTATTTTATCGATTAAATCAGATAAATCCAGAGAATTTCTGCTCTGCTCAGGACTTACAAGTTCTGCCATTATCCCGGCATCAACTCCTACGATATTTGATATGAGAATTTTTAATTCATCAAGATTTTTCTTCTCGTCCATATTGAAATACGCTTCTGCCGTCGCATCCGTAAACTGCAATATAAGGGTCTGCCCATCCTGTGATACTGTCTTTTTGCATATGTCCGGTGACAAAAATGACTTAGCAGTAACTGACAATCCTGAGACTATCTGTCCCCACTTTTCATTTATCTTTTTCATGTCATCCGATACCATCTTGGGAAGTTCCACCTTAGGCTTATTTTCCTCAGGCGTCTCTTTATTGGCTTTTGCAGCATAAACTGTATCCATATTTTCTGCACTCGAAGAATTTACCACAATGCCATTTTCAAGCTTCTTTTCTAAAGCATCAAGCCTTGCAATAACACTGTCATCCTGCGTGTTTTTCTCCATCTGAGGTACACAGAGCTTTACAAAAGTAACCTCGGTAAGTACACGCTTCTGAGTTGCATATTTTATCTGATTCGATAACTCTGATAATATACGAATATACCTTATAAGACCTGTCTCGTCAACTTTTTTTGTTTCCTGTTCCATCTGTTCAAGCTGTTCGGTTGACGCATCAACCATCTCACGCCCGGCTGATGACACTGATATTATCATAAGGTTTCTCAAATACCATATAAGCCCTGTTATAAACTGGTTTAAATCCCTGCCCGATATCATTATCTCGTCAAGAAGTTTTACACAACCCATAACATCAAGTTCTGCCATGCAGTTAAACATACGGCTATAGACCGCCGTATCGACTGCACCAAGCACTTCTATAGCTTTATCGTATGTAAGTTTTTCACCGAGGTAAAAAGCTATACACTGGTCTAAAAGACTGAGTGCATCACGCATTGAGCCGTCTGCGACTTTTGCAATATATCTAAGTGCTTTCTCCTCCACTTCTATCTGCTCACGCTGCATAAGGTCTTTTAATCTGTCGGCTATCGTGTCTATTGATATTCTCTTGAAGTCGTAACGCTGGCATCTTGACAATATCGTTATAGGTATCTTGTGTGCCTCAGTGGTAGCCAATATGAATATAACATATGCCGGCGGCTCTTCGAGAGTTTTAAGCAGTGCGTTAAATGCCGCCGCTGATAACATATGAACCTCATCGATAATATATACCTTATATTTTCCTTCTGCCGGAGAATACTGTACCTCATCTATTATCTCTCTTATATCATCTACGCTGTTGTTTGATGCCGCATCCATCTCAATAACATTCATCGAAGTCTGGCTGCTTATCTTTTTGCACATCTCACACTCACCGCAGGGACTTCCGTCTACCGGATGTTCACAATTCACTGCTTTTGCAAGTATCTTAGCAACCGTTGTCTTACCGGTTCCCCTTGTACCGCAAAAAAGATAAGCATGCCCGATACGGTCAGTCCTTATCTCATTTTTTAAAGTTGTAACTATATGATCCTGTCCCTTGACCTCGTCAAATTCACCGGGACGGAATTTTCTGTATAAAGCCGTATAAGACATAATACTCCTTTTTAGGTAAATTTAGGGGCAACCTTGGATTGCCCCTTTATTTCTTAGTTTTCAAAACTGAAATCCATTTAATCCCCGAAACAGATTCCTAAACCTTTTGCTTCTTTTATTATTGACGAGTCAGGATCGACCATCTTAAGTTTTCCTGCTACCTCACCAAGCGGAACCGGAACTATCTCGCCATCTTTAAAACCTACCATATAACCATATTTTTCTTTGATGATAAGTCTTGCTGCTGCCGCACCTAGTCTGCTCGATATAACTCTGTCATATGGGCAAGGCTCGCCACCACGCTGCATATGTCCGGGAACTGTAATCCTTACTTCCTGTCCCGTTCTCTCCTCAATCTCTTTTCCTATCTGATAAGATATTGACGGATATGGATTTGCCTTTCTCTTTGCCTTAAGTTCTTTCTTTGAAAGTGCTGCATCTTCTTTTGATATTGCCCCTTCTGCTACTGCAAGGATTGAAAAACGCTTTCCCTCTTTTGTTCTCTTGTCAAGTGCTGCAACAACCGAATTTATGTCATATGGTATCTCAGGAAGAAGAATTATATCTGCCCCTCCTGCAATTCCGGCATGAAGTGTAAGCCAGCCTACTTTATGACCCATAACCTCGACAATAAATACCCTGCTGTGCGATGCGGCTGTCGTGTGAATACAGTCTATCGCATTTGTAGCTATGTTTACGGCACTCTGGAAACCAAATGTTATATCTGTTCCCCAGATGTCATTGTCGATAGTTTTTGGAAGTGTGACTACATTTAAGCCCTCCTCACTCAAAAGGTTTGCTGTCTTATGAGTACCGTTTCCGCCAAGTATTACAAGACAGTCAAGTCCCCACTTTCTGTAGTTTGACTTCATTGCCTCAACTTTATCAAGTCCGTTCTCATCAGGCTCACGCATCTTCTTAAACGGCTGTCTTGATGTTCCGATTATGGTTCCTCCCTCGGTAAGAATCCCTGAGAAATCACTCGGTTTCATTTTTCTGTAATTTCCATAGATAAGTCCTTTATAGCCCTCAATGATACCGTAAATCTCCACATCAGGATATGTCTGGTACAATGTTTTTGCAACACCACGCATAGTCGCATTTAAGCTCTGGCAATCTCCACCGCTTGTTAAAAATCCAATTTTCTTCATAAACTGCCGCCTTTCTTTTCATCAATATTTTCCAGTTCTTTTTCTCTTTTCTTAGTATAACCGTATTTCTTATTTACTATTTTACTCATTATAAAATATCCCGCCGCTGCTACAAGTAACATTATAAACAATACTTCGGGCGATACAATAGATTTTACATTCATTTTACATACCGTTCTAGTCAAGATGCCATATGTCATCATTGTACTGTGCTATCGTTCTGTCAGATGAGAAGAAACCTGCCATAGCTATATTCTTTATCATTTTTCTGCTCCATGCAGCTCTGTCCTCATAATCCTTAAACACCTGCTCTTTGACACGGATATAATCTTTTATGTCTAATAGTGTCATAAACCAGTCTTTTGTCACTATCTCCATGTAAAGTCTGATAAGACTCTTCTTATTTCCGACCGCAAACATCTTTTTATCAATGATAAAGTCAACAAGTTTTGCTATCTCCGGATCTTCATCATAAATCTTTTCTGCTGAATAATCGGCTTTTGCATAATGCTCAATAACCGTATCACTCTTTTCACCAAATATATAGATATTATCATCGCCTACAAGTTCATGTATCTCGACATTTGCACCATCCTCTGTTCCAAGAGTCACGGCACCGTTTAACATAAATTTCATGTTGCTCGTTCCGCTGGCTTCTTTTGATGCAAGCGAAATCTGCTCTGAAATATCTGCTGCCGGTATTATCTTCTCTGCATATGTTACATTGTAATTTTCAAGCATTACCACTTTAAGGTATGGGCTTACCTCAGGATCATTCTCTATAACTTTTGACAGACAGAGTATAAGATGAATAATGTCTTTAGCGATAGTGTATGCCGGTGCTGCCTTTGCTCCAAATACAAATGTAATCGGTCTTGCCGGTTTGTTACCTGCCTTTATATCCATATATTTATAAATAATATATAGTGCATTCATCTGCTGTCTCTTGTACTCATGAAGTCTCTTTACCTGAACATCTATAATAGAGTTTTCATCTATCTCAATATTTTCTTTCTTAAGAAGATAATCTTTAAATTCTTTCTTCTTAGTCATTTTTATATCGGTAATTGCTTTAAGTACGGCTTCATCATCCTTAAACTGCATAAGTTTTTCAAGTTCATTTGCATCTTTCTTAAAGCCGTCACCTATCTTTGATGAGATAAGCCCGGTAAGTTCATGGTTGCTGTGAAGAAGCCATCTTCTAAATGTTATACCGTTTGTCTTATTGTTAAATTTGTTTGGATAAATATCATAAAACGGTTTTAACTCGCTGTTTTTAAGGATTTCAGTATGAAGTGCGGCAACACCGTTTACACTAAATCCATAATGCATATCTATCCTTGCCATGTGCACCTGCTGATTTTCATCTATAATTGCAAGTTCAGGATTGTTATTATATTTTTCTTTTACTTTTACATCAAGCATCTTAATGATAGGCATAAGCTGTGGAACAACTTTGTCAAGGAACCAAACAGGCCATTTTTCAAGTGCTTCCGCAAGTATCGTGTGGTTTGTGTATGCACACATACTGCTTACTATATCGATTGCCTTGTCCATATCAATGCCTTTCTTGACAAGAAGTCTGATAAGTTCAGGGATTACCATCGTAGGATGTGTATCGTTTATCTGGACAACCGCATAATCGGCAAGGTCATAGAGATTACTTCCCTTTGCAGCCGCTTCATCAATAATAAGCTGTGCGGCATTGCTTACCATGAAATACTGCTGGTATATTCTAAGGAGCTGTCCCTGATAGTCACTGTCATCAGGATAGAGGAACAATGTAAGATTTTTTCTTATATCCTCTTTGTTGAAATAAATGCTTTCTCCCTGAACGATATTTTCATCAACGCTGTCAATATCAAAAAGTTTTAATGTATTGCACTTATTATCATAACCAGTCACATCTATCTCATACATAACGGAATTTACTCTGAGTCCGCCAAAAATGACCTCATAGCTTGTATCTGTTCTTCTGAGCCAGCTTTTGTCCTTTATCCACGGGTTTGGAACTTCTTTCTGAAGGTTTTTATCAAACTCCTGCTTGAAAAGTCCGAGATGGTAATTTATTCCGACACCGTCACCGTTTAAACCAAGCGTTGCTATAGAGTCGAGGAAGCAGGCGGCAAGTCTTCCGAGTCCGCCGTTTCCAAGTGATGGTTCAGGCTCAATCTCCTCAATCTCCGCCATGCTCTTTCCATGCTTTTTAAGAGCATCTTCTACCTGGTCATAAAGTCCAAGATTTATAAGATTGTTTGATAAAAGCTTTCCTATAAGAAACTCTGCTGAGATATAATAGAGTTTCTTCTTTCCCTCAATCTTTCCCCTCTGCTGCATTGCATTTTTAGTAAGCTCTAATAAACCGTAATAAATTTCTTCATTTGTACCGCGTGATGCGATATTTTCAATTTCGTTTTCGTACATACTCTCCTACCTTTCTTTGTTGATGTACTCTCGGTATCTTCTCAAAACGAATCATTTCGAGAGCACATTATTGTGCCGGACATATATCATCTGATACTGTCCATACTTTTTCACTTATTATCTAGTGTAATGTATCAATAACTTTTGTCAAAATGTCATTTAACAAAACTGATACCACGGGTTGCTACATGACTGTCTGTTTTTGACAATTACATCTTTATAATACCACTTTACATTTTTTACTACAAGAAACAAGACTTCCCCGGAAGTGATTAAAATCGACTTATTGTTATTGTTTACAACTACGGTACGGTCAGCAACGATTTATTTTTAATCCGATCTTAAATATAGCGTACTGTATCAGTGACTTCTATCAATGATACAACAAATTATATATTGATAATCCCGAAATCATATGCCTTTCTACCCGATATGATACTCTACAATATCCTCAAGTTTTTTGCGTGGTCTTGCATCCGGGTTTTCATCTGGATATCCGAGTGCAACCGCTCCGACAAGCTGTCCACTCCTGCCTATGTAATCCGTAAGTTCTTTATAGGCAAAACAGGTATTGCCTATCCAAAGCGAACCGATACCAAGCTGCTGTGCACGAAGCAACATATTTTCTATTGCCGCACCGATTGAGAGACTATCACATATCTCCGTAAATCTGCCGTCCATATCTATCGTTTCCATAGGACTTACACCGTTTGTATTTAATACAAATACCACTATAGGTGCACTCATCATAATGCGAAGCGTGTTGTCCGCATCCGGCAGCAGTCTTTTTGAGTCTTTAAACAAAGGTTCTTTTAACTCACGCTTTATGCCTGCACGCATCTTTTTTAAAATTTCTTTCTTTTCTTCACCGCCATATACAAGAAATTTCCACGGCTGTCTGTTTTTACCGGATGGCGCAACTCTCGCCGCATCAAGGATTTTTTCAAGTATCTCGCCTGAAATCTCCTCTTTCTTATATTTTCTTATGCTTCTTCTCTGATATATGCTGTCACACAGCACATTTTGGTCATCCTTGCCGTTATCATTGTCATTTATGTTGTTACTGTTCATTCCGTTGTTATCCTTACTATTTCTCTTCCTTTTTGTTATGTATTTATGATTTGCTGTTTTTAGTTGTGCATTTACATTTTTGTTCGCAGATAATTTACTAATTCATTTTTTATGTTGGTCTTAAAGGATTTATACTCCATCTAATGATAGAGATTTCTATATTGCTGCCTGCTTTAATTCTTGCGTAATTTTAATATTACCAAGGAACAGCGTAACAGTTCAGCCATAAAAAGATAATTGGCAATACAATGAGCTTGTTCATTATATTGTTAAGTACCTTTTTATGGTAGAATAGCCTTTCATTTCTGAAATGAGTAAACATAAGCTGCAAAGCAGCGACTGACAGCTCGCTGGCAGGTTTATGAATGTAAGAAATGAAAGGCTGAACTGTTACGGAGTAGCAGTGCAAATTGTGAATATCCGTTCCACTTGTCTAAAACATATGATATGATTAATGATTACAGGCAGCCCCATCATAGGACTGCCTGTAAGATTTGCAACAAGGCAGATATTCGTGGTACGCTCTGCTGTCTGCTACTGTTAAATTTCATAATCCATACACATCCTTACCGCCGTGTACGGTCTTACATAAGTGTCTGCCACGGCAACATGAGCCGGATGCTTCTGATAACCTTTAAGCGACTCCTCACTGTCAAGCTCACAATCGAGCATAACATCAGCATTTGACGAGCCAAGTCCGTCAATTACAACATTAACCTTTAAAAGTCCCGGTACTTTTCCCACAAGCGACTCAAGATTTTCTTTAATTCCCTTTTTTACGCTCTCTTTATCCTCAATATCCTCTTTTAACTGCCACAAAATAATATGTTTTACCATTGTATGCTCCTTTCTTATCCAAATAATTTTTAGGCGTTTGCGAAACTATCATAACCTGCAATTAACACAACATATAATTAGTTTCGCAAATACTTGCTAAATAATATGTTTAGTTCCATCTGTTGCACTTATCTCCACTCTTGCATCTCCCGGATAAAACTTAATGGTTCTGCCAACCGTTCCCCCGGTCATCTGTGCAACAACCGGTATCCCCATTTCTGAAAGTATCCTCTTTGATTGTATAACATTCTGGGTTCCTATGTCCATATTTTTATCCGAAAAATCAAAACTAAACATATTGGCACCACCAATAATTTTTACTTTTAAATTTCCACTGTCTGCTCCACGGACACATAATGTTTTGTATAATCTTTCAATTCCTGTATTTACATATCTTTCAGGGCACATATCCCGACGACCATCCATATGTTCCATAGCCCCGGCATAAGCATCGGGAAGCATTGCGTGCAGCAGACCACCTATATGCAGCCTTTCATCGTACATACATATCCCGACACATGAACCAAGTGCATAAGTAACCAGCTCATCATTTTTTCCACCTGTTTTCAAATCCGCAATCTCAACTATTTTCTGAGCCATAACACGCCTTTCATTTCATTTTTATTAAAATAGATATTTGCGAAACTAGTGTGCTGACCTGCTGACTTTTAGCTAAATAACTAAGGATAAATTTTCAGTCTGCAAGACGGAAGAATGAGCTGTAGCGGGCTACGGCGATTGATGACAACGAAGCAGATGGAAATTTATACAAGTTATTTGGCAAAATATCAACAGGTCAGTACACTAGGAGCATACAGCCGATTTTCACGGATTGTATGCTCCTGACTGTTTTTGATTATATTTACAAACACTCCTACAGCAGAAGCTTTGCCTCTCTCAATACAAGACTCTCATTTTTTCTCCATATCGAAGAAAATTGCGAAATCGGCAACGGACAGCCTGCTACACCTATCTCAAGTGTTATACACGGTGATTTAATCTTTTCCATCACATAATCACGCATACTTCCGACACTAGGACCGCTTGAAGAACCATAACTGTCCCCGCTTGCATATCCTGTTATCTTTCTTGCGAGCCGGTACATTTTCTGTGTTTCTTTTTTAACTTTTCCGCTTCCGCCGCTTCCAAATACTATAGAGCCCATAGCATGATAATTTACGACACCTTTTAATGTCTTGTTATTTTTTAACTGTTTTAACAATCCTGCGATTGCCTTTGTTTCCGGCTCACTTGCTGCCGATGTTCCTGAAAATCCCTCACTTCCACGCTTTCCACCATGATTTGCCTTAAAATGCGAATTTGAATTTCTGTTAAGGTCAACTCCTCTGGCATTTGCTTTCCATGTTGCCGTATGTGATGCACCAGACATTTTATACAGAGCCTTACGAAGCTTTTTGTCTCTTATCTTTGAAATTCCAAACTGAGAAATTGTTGTACCGTCAGGATTTGCCATCGGAATATAATGTACCGCCATCTTATTTAAAACATTTTTTACTTTTACTCCCTTGACACTTCCATTGTAATTTTTAAGGTAACTTTCTATCTGTGCCATACAAAGCTGTGCCGTCATATATTCCCTTGCATGAATATTTCCAATAACAAGCAATGTCTTTTTGGCTTTCTTGTTTCCTATGACAACATCATATATATTTCTTTTATCATTTGATTTTCCCACAACTTTTACACTGACATAATCAGAATAAGTATTTTTAAATGACTTTATATCACCGCACATCTCACTGTAACTGTACTTCTGATGTTTTGTGTTCACAAAATTTGCAATCCTGAAACTTTTAGCATTTGAATTACTTGCATATGTCTTTCCATCGTATGTCCTTTGTGACTTAACATAATACTTATATCTTTTTCCTGCCACAACCTTTTTATCCGTAAATTTTAATTTGGTTGTTTTTGCGACTATTTTATACCCATTGTTATTTGTCTTTTTATATAAAATATACTTTTCTGCACCGGCAGACCTGCTCCAGCTTATCTTTACTTTTTTACTGCCCAGTCTTGTAAAACTTATCTTGCTCTTTGCAGGGATTTCAGGCTCCTCGATGACGGGACCCGATGAAACATTTGTCTCGTTCTTTCTTATAATATCTTTCTTTGCCACAGTCAAAACCTCATTGTCAGTTTTTGCTGCTGCTGATACCTTTCTGTCCGCATTTGCCGCATATGAAATACTGCTCACTGCCATAGTCATCGCAAGTGATAATGCTATTAACTTGTACTGTTTTTTATTCATTTGTTTTTCCTTTCTTTTTTTAATAAATTTTATTTGTATATCTCTTAACCAAGCTGATATTCACAATCTGCATTTTGATAAATTTTGGTTGTATATTTCTTAATCAAACTGTTATTTTCCATACGCTTTGCCACCTGCTTGATAGTTTTAAATTTTATGTGCAATCACCTTGCACTTTTTCTTACAAAAGGCAATTCCATAAATCATAATATCATGTCTGTCATCGTTTTTCAGATATTCATCATATCTTTTTTCTTTAATCTTGGTAATTGCTTTTTCACAGGCTTTATCCATTCCCGAAAATGTCTTTGAATATTTAAGTTCAATAATGATACCTGCGTCAAAGTCTTCTGTCTCAACTATTATGTCGGCGAAACCGTCTCCTGCTTCAACATTTGATTTTACGAGCCAGTCTGCATTTCCTACCAAAAGTCCAACCAAAAGCGTATGATAAGAACTTTCTTTTTCCTCGTCCCTTGCCTTTGTGTCGAAAACACTTATCGAATTGCTTAGTGTCCTGTTCAGATAATTCTCAACCGCCTTTGTGTCTCCCCCGTCAAATGCTTTCCAAAAGTTTTTTAACTGTTCTTTGTTGCTCATTACTGTTCTCTTAAACCATTCTTGTATCTGAAGTTTATAAACCTCCCTGACCTCTTTATTCGGAATAACAAGCTTATACGCACCACTTTCAGTCATACCAGTCTGAGTCAGATACCCCGTTGTAAATAATACACTCCAAAGATTGTCGATAGTAGTATCGATTTCATCATATGTCAGTTCAAGACTGACCTGCTTCTCGATTGTTTCCCCTGAAATCAAACGCTCAATTTCATCCCTTGTAGTCTTATTTGCCTTATCGATAAAGCGTTTGACAAGTCCGTTTCCGCTTGTATTTATCCAGTATGACTGCGGCTTTGCATCCGGTTCACCGCACAGTCTGTCTACATGATTTATAACATCCCACGGGCAGTAAACATCAGCATCACCAAAGTGATAACCGTCATACCATTCTTTTGTCTCTGAAATATGCTCCAAAAGACCGTATGACTCCAAAAGTGTTTGCACTTCTTCATCCGTAAACCCAAACTGCTCGTCAAAGCGTGTATCTGCGATTGAAAGCACTTTAAAATTATTTAATCCTGTAAAAATACTTTCTTTTGAAACGCGGAGACACCCTGTCAAAACGGCAAACTGTAAAAAATCATTGGTTTTAAGTGCGTCCCCAAACATTGCTCGTATAAGTGATACCATTTCTCTGTAGTAGCCATTCTGAAATGCTTTATCTAAAGGAACATCATATTCATCTATAATTATTATTGTCTTTTTACCATAATGTTTATAAAGGAGTTCAGATAATAATCTCAATGCTGACGCAAGAATATTTACATCCATTGAATATCTGCCATTATCTAAACGGATAAGTGTCTTATATCTCTCTTTTTCATTTACCGTTAATTTTTTACTATCCAATAAAAAATAAAATCTTTCGGCTTCTCTGCCAATAATCTCAACAAATCTGTATAATGCTGTCTCAAAGTCAAGCCCCTCAACATTTTTAAGTGAGATAAATATAACCGGAAATTTTCCCATATATTCCTCACAGATTTTTTTATTATTTTTAATATATAATCCGTCAAACAGTGATTCATCTGTTCCGATTTCAAAAAAATAACGCAGCATACTCATATTTAAAGTTTTCCCAAATCGCCTTGGTCTGGTAAAAAGATTTACCTTTCCCCACTTTTCAAGAAGCTGCTCCAACAATTTTGTCTTATCAATATAGTAAAATTCTTCCTGTCGTATTTCCTTAAAATCCTCAATCCCCACCGGCAGTTTAATTTTTCTTCCCATAATTTTTCATTCCTCCATAAATCAATAAGTCAATGACATTCGTCATACACTTTGCTACTTGCTCATATAAAGTTTGTGCTACGCACAATCCGCTTCCAGTTCCATCACAATCACCTGATTGAAAAGTCCCCCATCACCCAAAGGTAATTAATTTCTATCAGACATTAGTTCCTATTTAACGGCTTTTAGGCATTATATAAACTCACTGAACATACCCCCATTTTAACATTACATATAATAAATAGCAAACAGGAGTATGTCATCATTTCAACATACTCCTGTCATAATTTATATATTTAATTTAACGCCTTAACATACTTTATATTAAAATGCAACCATAGTACAAAAACCTGCTTTTATGTTTGTAACAGTTCAGCCTTGCATTACTTATGTTTTTCATACTATCTCGCACATTTATACTGAAGGTCTTCCCATCTTCTGTCTACTTCTGCCTGGAACTGAGCTATCAGGTCCTCGTTTCCTTTTTTGAAAAGATGTTTAAATCTTCCCTGCTCTCTTAAGAAGTCTTCGATAGGAAGTTTCTTCTTTGGCTCATATGAGAGTATCCATTTTCCATGGTCTACCTCAAAGAGCGGCCAATAGCAGGTTTCTACGGCAAGTTTGCATATTTTCATTATCTCTGATGCATCATATCTCCATCCTCTTGGACATGGTGTCATGATGTTTAAGAAACTTGCTCCCTCTGTGTAGATTGCTTTTTCTGATTTTCTGTGAATGTCTTTAAAATCCTGTAAAAGTGTTGTCTGAGCAACATATGGTACATCATGGTCTGCAATGATGCTTGCAAGGTCTTTGCGGTTCTGCATCTTACCGTTAGACTGCGTTCCTACAGGTGTTGTTGTCGTGTCTGCATACATTGGTGTTGCTGATGAACGCTGAATACCTGTGTTCATGTATGCACCGTTGTCGTAACACACATATACCATGTCATGTCCTCTCTCCATTGCTCCTGAGAGTGACTGAAATCCTATATCATATGTTCCACCGTCACCACCAAATGTGATAAATTTGAATGTTTCGTCCTTTGGAAGTTTCCCTCTCTTTTTGAGTGCCTTGTATGCCGTTTCAACACCACTGAGTGTTGCTCCTGCATTTTCAAATGCGTTGTGTATATAACTGTCCTCCCATGCCGTATATGGGTACATGAATGAAGATACCTCCAGACAACCTGTTGCATTTCCTATAACTGCCCTATCTCCCTCATGAAGTCCTCGAAGCACGGCACGAACTGCTATCGTCGCACCACAGCCTGCACACATACGGTGTCCCGGTGCAAGACGCTCTGGTTTATTCATCATTGTTTTTAAACTGTAATCGCTCATTATGGCCTCCTATTATTTGCGTAATCCGATATACTGATACTGCTCTACTTTCTTTCCGTTCTCTACTGCTTCTTCAAGCTCAGCAAATATATCATATACTTCATTTACCGTGAAATCCCTGCCTGCAAGACCATAAATATAATTTACGGCTTCTATCATAACTTTACTTCTGTAAAGTCCTGCTGTAACTTCACTTCCAAGAGGTCCGCCGTTTCCATTGTAACTTTCACAACGGTCCATAATTGCGACTGCCTTACAGTCTTTGAGTGCTTTTGCTATCTCCTCTGCCGGGAACGGACGGAATACTCTGAGTTTTAATACTCCGACTTTCTTCCCCTGCTCACGAAGATTATCAACTGCCTCTTTTGCCGTTCCTGCTGCCGAACCCATAATAAGCATGATATAATCGGCATCTTCTGTCTTATATTCTTCAAAAAGTCCATACTCCCTGCCTGAAATCTCTTTAAATTTCTTTGCCACTTCAAGTATAACTTCTTTTGCGTTTTCTAATGCTGTCTCCTGATTTTTCTTTGCTTCCATAGCATAATTTGTCACTGAATAAGGACCTACTGCTATAGGCTTACCCGGATTTAAAAGATACTCTTCAGGCTCATATTCACCGACGAAATCTTTTACAAGCTCATCCTCCATAAGCTCAATATTTTCAACAGCATGGCTTGTGATAAATCCGTCCTGACATATCATAATAGGAAGATGCACCCTCTTATCCTCTGCGATAGGATATGCCTGAATGAAATTGTCATATGCCTCCTGATTGTTCTCTGCATATATCTGAATCCATCCTGTATCTCTCGCACCCATACCGTCTGAATGGTCGCAGTTAATATTTATAGGACCTGAAAGTGTACGGTTTACAAGTGTGAGTGCAAGCGGAAGTCTGTTTGATGCTGCAAGAAGAAGTTCCTCCCACATAAGTGCAAGTCCTGCCGATGATGTTGCAGTAAGACTTCTTGCTCCTGCTGCCTCTGCTCCGATTGCAGCACTCATTGATGAATGTTCACTCTCTACCGGGATAAACTCTGTATCCATCTCACCGTTTGCAATATATGTAGATACCATCTGCGGTATTTCTGTTGAAGGTGTTATAGGAAATGCCGGCATAACATCCGGATTTACCTGACGGATAGCATATGATACTGCCTCGTTTCCTGACATACGTTCTTTAATAGCCATTATTCTACGCCCTCCTTCATCTCAATCGCCCCAAATGGACAGACTTTTGCACATATTCCACAGCCCTTGCAATGGTCATAATCAAAATCAAGTCTCTTTCCGTCAACAACCGGAATACTCACATCCGGACAGACAGGTGCACAGAGTAAACACTGTTTGCATAAATCTGCTTTAAATACCGGTGTATTTGTTCTCCACTCTCCTGTATTAAAAAGCTTTGAAGTTCCTCCGGCAAATACCATAAGACCCTCTGTAAGCTCACCGACAGGAGTTTGTTCATTTATTTTTGTAATATCGGTTCTCATTTTTTTCTCCAATCAATTTATTTGTTTATCAGGTGATTGCATGATTTTGAAACTAAAATTATATTGCAAAAATTTGTGCAACATATACATTACTGAGAGTATCGCAATTACCTATAGTCATTTATGATTAAAGGGAAATGTAAACCCGTCCCTCATATCATTTTTAATTTTAAATATATTTTAATGAAATAAATCTGCCTTTTTTAAGTTTGTGATATTTACATTTTTTCATATCAGGAAAAATTTGTGCCCTGCATTCCTGATGCAGAGCACATTGTGTATTTTCATACACTTAGGACAACTTATTTTTGGCATTTATTTCTTGTCAGCTATTTATTATGTACTTTTATCTATGCAATAATGCTATGCAGTCATGCTGTGCAATAATGCTATGCAGTCATGCTATGCAGTCATGCTCATATCTTTGTCGATATCTTCTGCAAGTGTATCAAATGTCATCTCAAGAGCTTCCATATTTCCGTCAATGACCTCAGGCTTCTTTGCAAATTTGTGCTGGTATGAAGCTCTCATTTCTCTAATAAATGTATCTCTCGGCATTACATTACTTACTGCAACTACTGCTGCGAGCATCGGTGAGTTAGGGAAATTCTTTCCAAGTGTCTTTACTGAGATGTGTCTTGCATCTACAGTGTAAACCTTTCCCTCATAGCCATTGAGCTTATCCTTAATCTCGTCTCTTGACTTTGGTGTGTTGATAATGATAGCACCGTCTTTCTTAAGACCTGCCGTAACATCAACTGAGTCAAGGAGTGTCTCATCTACAACAACCACATAATCAGGTGTGTATATATTAGAATGAATACGGATCTTGTCTTCACTAATTCTATTGTAAGCCGTAATAGGTGCACCCATACGCTCCGGACCATACTCAGGAAATCCCTGAACATACTGTCCTGTCTTAAATGCTACATCTGCAAGAAGTAAAGCTGCTGTCTTTGCTCCCTGACCGCCACGACCATGCCATCTGATTTCAATTCCGTTATTCATGATTATTTCTCCTCATATAATATCTTTCAGATACATAAATAACATGTATCTCAGTTAAAAAGTTACCAAATCACTATTGCATTAAGATGAATCAAATTCATCTTAATAATGTTTTTTTCTCCCCACTGACCACCACTGCGTCTTGGCATGTCAACATAGCTATAAGAATTATAAACTCTCATGACATTTTTGACTGTGCCTATCAAGCTATCAAGACCGTCATTGCGCAAAACGATACCGCCGACTAAGCCGCCCATCCAAATATTTGCACCTGCATTCCAATTTTTGTACCCCATAGAAGATATGCTGCTCATGGAACCACCGGCATAGCAATAATTCACTGTTCCGCGGGAAACACCGGCAATACCGCCGACACGCAGATTTTGATAAGCGCCATTATAGCCGATATTGATAATAATATCTGTTACAGCGGAGCAGTTTGTAATATCCATGTTTGTCATGCCGACAAGACCGCCGACACTGCCGCCGCCCCAACCCGGGGTGTTTGCATGGTTATCCCGAATGGTATAGCCGGAAACCGTGCAGTTTGTAAATACACTTGCAGGATTGTCTCTGCCGGCCGCAAAGCCGACAAGACCGCCAACGCAGTACCAGCTCTCACCGTCCTTTGTAGCTTCGATTACATTGCCTTCATCCGAGTATACGACCACATTTTTAACCGTTGCACCGACCGTAATGCCAAAAATACCAACACATTCCGCATTGCTGTGAATTTCAACATTTTTGATCGTATATGCCTGTCCGTCATAATGAGAAGCAAAATATGACATTGTCGGATCAGCGTTTGCTGTATTGCCTGCATTATCATACATGCTTCCGATAGGCGTGAAGTTATTGGTCTTACCAAGTGTACTGTATTCTGAGGAAGCATTCAAATCGTGTGTTTGATTCCAATACAGCTCTTTGCCGCTTCCCGATACCGTGCGAGTATCGCCGTAAACCTGATACGTGTATTTATCCTTATACGTATTCCAATCCCCTTTGTTCTGAGACACAATGGAGGTGTTTGTATTGCGCTTTCCGGAATTCCAGTTGATAAACTGTAACTGCGAGACGGAGCGAATCTCGTAAGCGTTGCCGTTGGCGCCGGGTTTGACGTCACCTGTTTCTGTCGTTTTGCTCTGTACTTCGGAGCTATCGAGGCTCATAGAGTTTGCAAAGAACGGGTTGACGGTGTAGGTGTATACGGTAGCATCCGTTCCGTTGCCGTACTTCAGCTGCCATGCGCCGTTTGCTTTGTTATCGATCAAATACATTTTGTCTTCGCCGGTTTCATATGCGACAAACGTATAGCCGGGCATCTGCTTACCGAGCGCTTCGCCGGCTTTTGCATTTTCTGCAACGCTCATGAAGTTTTCATTGAAGTATACAGCACTTAATAAAGTCTTCAAATTATTGCTGTTCGCATAGAAATAGCCGTAGCCGTAATGCGTTACAACGCCGCCGTCGTCGTGCTCTTCACAGAGAGAATCGCCCTTTAAGATGTCGTTGTTTGCGCTGGAAATTTCATTGCCCTGGCTTGTGCCCACGTAGCTGAAGTGGTAGCCGCTGTTGCTGCCGCTGTCTTCATATTCCCAGTAGAACACACCGAGCGTACCGATGTCCTTCTGCACGGGCCAATCGCCGTAATGCACGGTCTGCCCTGCTGCATTGCGCACGACTGCCGGGTAGATATAATGATCGCCGGTCGTTTCTTTGAAATTATAGGTGCAATCTGCCTTTTTGAAATTATTGATTGTTTTGTTTTGCAGCTCGCTGCCCGTAAGGGGCTCACCCGCCGCGTTATCTTTGAATTCGTTCTTGGAGGTGTTGTAGGCATAAAGCGTGCCTCTGTACGAATACGTGCCGCCGTCCAGATAATAGCACTGGTATGCCGAACCGCCGGTATGCGCAAAGCCGTAGGACTCCGCATCGCCGGAAGCTGTCAGCGCCGTAGCGCTGTAGCTGCGGCGAATCATGCCGCTGGCATTGTTCGCCGCAAAGCCCGCGACCCACACGGTGCTGTTTCGCGCGCCGCGCACCTGAATGCTGCCAAGCGCGTAGGAATCCGAAATAGAGGCGTGGTTCACGCCCGCAAAGCCGCCCGCATAGGTGTTAGAGTTCGTATTTGCAAAGCGAATGGACGGGCAGTCCGAAGCGCTGTTGCGGATGGTGCCGTAGTTGCTGCCGACAAAGCCGCCGAGCGAAGCCGTGCTGGCACTGTAACCGTAATACTCCATGGTATAGCCGGAAACCGAGCAGTTTGAAACCGTGCCGCGGTTATAACCGACGAGCACGCCCATGCTGACGCGCGACGCACTGCCGGAAGCCGAATTACCGCCCTGCGCATTGACATAGGCCACCGTGTTACTGCCGTCGCCGACAAGGAACACATTGCGCACCGCGGCAGCGGACGACGTATAACCGAACATGCCGATGTAAAGGGACTTTGCTTTAAAGGAAATTCCCTCTATTGTATTGCAGCCGCCGTTATACACAGCCGTAAACGGCTTATCCCCTGTACCAATCGGCGCCTGTGTGTTAATCTTTGCAGGCACAACGTCATATTTTGTCCACTCATACCTGCTGTAATCAATGTTGAGTTCCTGACGGAACACACTGTCCTTTACGGCATCCGCATACTGCGAGTAGTAAAAGCTCAACGCATACAGCTGGCGGGCGGAGCGGATGCAGACCGTTTCCGGCGCCTGCGGCTTATTTTCGTTGACCGTCACCGTTTTTGCGAAATGCGGATTGTAGTAATACTCCGTATTCGTGTTGTTTGCGGTGTCTTCTATCGTGATCTTCTGGTAGAACGTATCCGGCTCTGCGGTGTCGATATAATCGGTGTTGACGACCTCTTTTGAGAGCGGATAGAGATAATACTTCGTATTTGTCGTGTCGTCAGTCGTTTCAATTGCGCTTTTAAACGATACCTGTGCCGGTTGGTTGTTTGCATACGTCACGGTAACGTTATCGGACGGATTTTTCTTTTCGATATACGCCAGCGCATAGCCGTCGCCGACGACAAACTTACTCGTTTTGAGCGTGGAAAGGTTCGCGCCGTAGAAGCCGTAGGTTTCGTCTTTGTAGCGCTCGTAATAAACCAGTGCGCCGGATTCAAACTCCGCTTGCCAGTCACCGTAGTGGTTCAGCTTTTCAAGGCGCGGATACGTGTAATACGTAAGGCCCTGATCCATCAAGTTATACGGAAACGTAGCCGCGCCGGAGGAGGACGTGAACGCCTTGGAGATTTCTTTTGCAAAGCCCGATTCACTGAGTTTTTTATAGGTTTTCGGCGTGGTTTGATTGTCGTTTTCCCACTTGCTTGTGCCGTCACCGGAAAGACCGCCGTCTGTCAGATAATATACGTTTGAGGCACTGCCCATTGCTTTGACCGTGGAATGAACCTTTGCGTTTTCTCCAACATTGTAAACACACGCAGAATAACCGCCTGTGGCGATCACATTGGAGCCGCCTACTAAGCCGAAAGCATCGACGGTCGCCGTTTGGTAACCCGCTGCATAGAAATCCTTTAAGGTGATAGAGGTTCCCGTTGCGGCTACTTCAGACCCGCCCTCTGCCTTTGCGATAAGGCCGCCCGTTCTGTCTGCCGTCAAATAGCAATCCGCATAGGAATCGGTTATCGTTGCCGCATGATACACGGCACCGATGAGGCCGCCTGCTGCGCCGCCGTCTGCACGAATGACCGTAGACGCGGAGCTGTCCGTAACGGATACGCTGCCCGTTTTCGTCACCATGCCGATAAGTCCGCCGACGATTTTACCCTCGAGCCACGGCTTCACTTTTTCCGGGGAATCGACCGTTTCGATATCTGCGAGGTCGCCTTTTTTGGAGCTGAGATATACACGGGTATTTGTGATTTTCACGGTATCGGAAACAGAACCGATGAGCGCACCGACGTTCTGGCCGCAATTATCAATCCTCATGCCGGTAAGCGTCACGTTTTTGATCTCGCCGTTAAATGTACTGAACAGACCAGCATCTGCGTTTTGCGCAGCTTTTGTGATATGCAGGTTTGAAATGGAAGAATACAGCTTTACGTTATCGACCTCGGAATAGCCGTCATAGCTTTTGAGATTCTTATTGGTGATGGGCGTAAAGGTGTCGTCGCGGTAAAAGGAATACCAGTCTTCATTGTCGGCAGTATCATCCGCAAAGGAAAGGTCGCTGACCTGCACGGCGCTGGTAATCGTCTTGGAAACATGGGAGGCCTCGTCCAAATTCTGTAAATGGCGGCCGTAGGCGATGAGCGCCGTGCCCGCCGGGGTGCCCTCGGCATAGCGGAACAGGCTGTTCGTTTTGCGAGTGTAGCTTTTGCCGTCCACATTGGCGTTTTGGCTTTCTACGGAAAGCGTGACGGTGATGTCTGTGCCGCACGCAAGCTTATGGTCGGTCTGATTATAGAAGCGCGTCTTTTCGCTTTCCAAACTATCCATAACCCACGTGTAGTACCAAGTTTTGCTGTTCAGCTGGCGAAGCTCGCTGTATTTTACAACCTTTACATATTCGTTCCGGCCATCCGAAACCTTGATATTGAACGTCAGCTCATCGGCATAGGGGTTGTTGCAGTAGAACGTTGCCGTCAGCTTCTCACGGTTATCGATGGAGATGTCCGGCTTTAGAGTGTCGGTTGTGCCGGAGATCACACGCGCACCGCCGTAGTAGCCGATCTTCGCACCGTTGTGCAGGCGGGTCTGGCGCACACGCATACGGTTTAAGTATGTGGGCAGCGTGGTGGAGGCATCGCCGCTTGTGATCTCCTCTTCGCTGTAAAACGCGCCGTACACACTGCCGCTTTTGGGGTCGTACTCGATAACCCAGTGGTTGTTCCAAAGCTCGGCATCTACGGAAGATTCCGGCAGAACGGAAGCTGCCGCCTTGCCGACTTCCACGCGGTCTGCGGAAACGACATAGCAGAGCGTGTCTTTTGTGATGGCGTCTTCCGCATCTTCTTCGGGAGCATCCAGCGGAATGAGACCAACCTTTGCAACGCCGTTCTTCTTGTTTTCATCGTACTGATAAAGGCTTTCGTAGCCGCCGGCGCGCAGCTCGGACATGCGGTTCTGCACGGCAACGTAAAGGATTTCCGCTTTACTGTCGAGTTCCTTTTGGCGCAGGTTCTTTTGAATCGTCACAAGCGAGAGAACCGCCACGGCAAACAGCACGATGACGATGGCCACAACAATCAAAAGCTCGGACATGGTAAAGCCGGCTTTCCCCTTTCTTCTATTTTTCAAACTCTTCATATCCCGTGAAAAATTCATGCGTTTTGCTCCTGAGAAAAATATGGAAACCGTAAAACGGTATAAGTCTTTTTAAACACAGAAAACCGGCAAGCAAAAAACAGCTTCCGGCCTGTGTTGCACCAGCTATTTTTGAAGTTCAAAATACGTAATATACAGGTTTACCTGCACATTGCCGGAGCTGCCGGAATTTTCAAACTGCACGCTGATGTCCGATATTTGGTTTGTAAAATCGCTGTTGTGCAGCGCATCAATGATGGTGCGCGTTTCGGCGTAGGTGTTCGTTGTAAAGGTCATGTTGATGGGGCGGCACATGATGTAGCCATCGTTCAATGCCGAGACCTGACCGAAATCCAGCGAATAATCGACGGAAGCCGAAAGAATGCTGTTCAGCTCAACGAGCAGCTTGCCGGAATTGTCATAATTCGGAATCGGCGTGGGGTCGCCCGCGGCATAAATTTCCTCGAGCTCCTTCTGCATCTGGTTCATGCGCGTCAAAAGCTCGGTATTCTGCAAAATCTCGTCCTGCTCTGCGGCCGTTTCGGACTGATACTCGTCGATGGAATTGTTGATGGGTTCCAAGATGAGCTTGAAGTATGCGATGACGATGAGCAGCACGGTGAGGACGAGCAGCATCACTTTTTCGCGCGTTGTAAAGGCTCTTTTCATGCTGTGGTCTCCCCTTCCGCCGTGTCAGCCGGCTGTAATGTGATCGTCACGGAGAAATCGAGGTCTTCGCCTGCCGTTTTTTCGGTGGAAGCGATTGTAAGGTCAGCAGCCTTTACAATGGGCTGCTGCTGTAAAATCTCAAACATAGCGGAAATCTCCTGCAGATTCATGCCGGACATAGAAACAATCATCACGTCGTCCGAAATGGTGACGGCCTTTATCGTGCCATAGGGCTGCAGATAGTTCTCCATGAGGTCGAGCACTTCCTGTCTGTCCACAGAAACGAACGCGCCGGAATCCTCCTGCTGCATCCATTTTCTGGAATAGGTGCGATACTCCTCTTCGACCTCTGGGTATTTCTCCACGGCGCTCTGCATTTCGGTATACTGGGCATGCACGGTGTTGTAAGCACTTTCTGCGGCACTTTGGCGTGCAAGCTGGTCAAGTACGCCGAATTTCACGACGAGCACCACAAGCACGATAATAACCGCCGTGCCGATGGAAAGCGTCATGACGCTTTGGGAGTGCGACTCGCGCTTTGCAAGGTTGACGGTTCTTTTGGTGGGGTATTTTACGGGCTTTTTGGCGCCGTTTCCTATGCCGAGTTCAAGCTTCATTCCAACGCCTCCTTACTTTTGCAGCGCGCAGCCGATCGCTTTGATGTAAAGCCACGCCGCTTCCAATGCGTCGTGCTGAGGAAGCAGCTCCTCGGCGTTATGTACGTCCAGATCCGTCACACGGCAGATGGCCGCGCGGATCTGATCTACCGCCACACCGCCGCCGCAAAGATAAATTCTCCGGAGCGAGCGCTCGCGGTTATTGTAATTATAGAAGTTGACGGCCTTCATGATTTCGATCGCCATGCGGTTGAAAAGCTCGGCGCTCACGTCTTCGGAAAGCACGTCGTTGTAATCGGACAAAATGTGTGCGTGTGCCATGTGAATATCCACGCCGCGCACATCAGAAATCGTCTGCTCAAGGTCGCGCAGGCCGAGGTCGCCGGAGCGCTTCGTGGTGAAATTGCCGTCCTGCAAAATGTGCATACGGATGCCGTTGTGGCCGAGGTCTACAAAGCAGTAATCGCTGCCCGCGGGCGCATTTGTGCGCTGCATGTAATCCTCCGTCAGCGCAGCGTAGGCGCATTCCTCCGGCATGGCGACCTTCAAATTGAAGCCCGCACGGCGCAGCATGGCGCGGTATTCTTCCACGGTGCTTTTTAAGGTGGCGCAAACGAAAAGCTGCAATTCTTTCACATTGCCCTCTTCGTCTTTCACCGTATCCTGCACGGCGTAGTCGAAATAATACTTATTCTTTTCCTGCGTCAGGTAATCTTTAAATTCAAACGGCAGGTTATACAACAGTTGGCCGTCCGTCATGGCGGGTACGGTCACGTTGCGGGTGAACACCAGCGTGCCGGGCAGAATGACCGCCGCCGCACCGCGGGAGATGCCGTTTTCTTTCGCCATTTCCTTGATAAAATCCGCCATGGCGTCCATGGAGACGATTTCGCCGCCGGAGACCATATTATCCGGCAATTCTTTCGCCATAACCTTTTTCAGTTTGCCGCCTGTAAGGCATGCGGCTTTTACCATGCACTCACCAATGTCGAATGCCGTGATTTGTCCGGGCATGGTACAGACACCTCGCTTCCTTCTTTATCTCTATCCGTCAAGCTGTAAAGCTTTTGTTCTTTCCGTTAAAATAAGCTCAAATACACGCCGATGATCTCGCTGCCGCAAAGGAGCGTGAGAATCGCTGCCGCCGAGATGGACGGCCCCCACGGAAAAAGCTTTCCGTCTTCTTCCTCTGCCCCGTCTTCTGTGGTACGTTTTTCCGGGAAAATAAACGCGAAGACGATGCCGAGCACGCACGCGATGAGCAGGCACAGAATGTTCCGCTGCCAGCCGAGAAACAGGCCGGTGAGGAACAGCAGTTTAATATAGCCGCCGCCCATGGCTTCCTTTTGGCGCACTTTTTCGTATAAGAGCACGATGAGCAGTAAACCGCCGCCAACGGCGAAGCCGCCGAGCAGCGCATCCATAAGGTTTTCGAGCACATTCCCCTGCAAAAACAGGAAAACAACACGCACGACGATCCCCGTCACGATGAAACGGTCCGGGATCATATACCCCTCCAAATCCGTGAATGCAGCGGCGAGCAGCAGGCACGCCAGCAAAATGTATTCAAGGGCTTGGAGCGAAATATCATATTTTAGCACGAGCAGCAAAAACGTAAGTGCCGTTAACACTTCCGCAAAGACATGTCCCGCAGAGAGCCTTGCGCCGCAGTATTTGCAGCGGCCTTTGTGCATGATGTAGCTTAAAACGGGAATTAAATCTCCCGCGCCGAGCACGTGGCCGCAGACGTCGCAGTGCGAGCGCCCGTGTAAAACAGATTCGCCGTGGACGATACGCCACGCCATGCAGTTGAGAAAGCTTCCCATGCACGCGCCGAGAATCCCCGTAAGCACACAAATATAAACCGTGAGAGCGGGTGAAACCCAAAGCATACTACGTCCCCTTTTTTATGAAAACCTAAAGTGAAAAATCAAAAGAACAGATCATAGGGGAGCCGCAACCCCCGGCCCCCTCAATAGATCTGGTTCATTTAAAATGAGTTGTTTTTGTGGTTAGATGAGATTAAGCAACAACGGTGATGGTAATCTTGTTCGTAGCAAAGTCGTATTCGTACTTAACTTTCTTATCTTTGTCCCAACCAGGAACAGACTGACCAGCGATGTCTTTAGCATCAGCTGTCTTGCCCTTTGTTTCATAAGCTTTAGTATTATCAGCAGCAGCGCCAGCAGTCACAGAACCATCCTTATTCAGCCAATAGGTAGCCTTTGCTTTTGTGCTGTTGCCTTCAACATCGACACTGTCATCGGTCAAAACGGTCGCCATAACAGTAGCATAGCCGGAACGGATATTCGCTTCGTCAGTTGCAACTCTTGCCTTATTCAGAGAAGAAGCAAAGGTCGGGATAGCAATAGCGATGAGGATCGCGATGATTGCAACAACAATCAGCATTTCCATGAGCGTAAAGCCCTTCTTATTCTTCATCTTACGCATTTTGTTCATCATAGGAACCATTCTCCAATTCATTGAAATTTTGCTCGCCCCAAAAACATACTTTTCGGGGTTCACCATCGAAATTTATGTATTCCGCCGGTTCGGGTTGGATCGCCGACGGGGTACAGCGAAATAAATCAAACGATGCTGCCATACATGGTAAACATCGGCAGGTAAACGGCCAGCAGCAAAATGACGGTGACGACCGCCAAAACAATGGTGATGGCCGGCTCTAACATAGAGAGCAACTGCTGCGTGAACACCGAGACCTCGTTATCGAAGTAATCACCGATGACGGTGAGCGTTTCTTCCATGTTGCCGGAGCGTTCGCCCACGCCCACCATTTCGGTGAGCAGCTTTGGAAAATACGGAATCTCGTTCATGCAGTCCACCAGGCTGCGGCCCTGCTCCACGCCCTGCCGCACTTTGCGGATGGACACCGCGAACATGTAGTTATCTGCCACATTTGCCGTGACCTCCAGCGCTTTCGTAATCGGCAAGCCCGCCGTGAGCATGGTGCTCATGGTGCTTGCAAACTGCGAAGCGGCGTTCATACTGTGCATTTCTTTGAGCGGTGAGCGCTTTAGCTTGTTTTCCGCAAGGAACGCACGCCCCTTTTCGTTCTTTTTCAGCAGAAGCCTGCCGATGAAGAACGCGAGCACAATCAAAATAAGCAACCACCAGTAGTTCGTTAGAAAATCCGACGTTGCGATGAGCCCCTTTGTGATGCCCGGCAGCTCGGTACCGAGCTCCAGAAACACGCTTGTAAACGCCGGCACGGCTACCACCATAATGATGATGAACACGATGACGGCGACGCAAATGACAATTGCCGGATACGTGAGCGTGCTGATGATCTTCGCTTTCATTTTAGCGGTTTTATCGTAGTATTTATGTAGTTTTTCAAAGCATTCTTCCAGTGTGCCGGACTGTTCGCCCGCGCGTACGGTTTCAATAAACGTGGTCGGAAAGCCCGTAGCGTTGTTTTCAAAGCTTTGCGCAAGGCTGTAACCGCCGGAGACATCCTCCGCGACCTTTTTCAGCATTTTTTGCAGCTCTTTGGTGCGCGCCTGTGCCGCAACCATCTCCACGCAGCGCACAATGGGCAGACCGGAGGTCAAAATGATGGCGAACTGCGAGCAAATGATGGCAAGCTCCTTGTCTTTGATTTTCTTCGTGCCGATCTGTTTGTTCCAGCTCTGCGTCTCTTTGACTTCTTCTATTTTGGTGATGACGGAGCAGGTCTCGCGCAGCTGCGCGACCGCTTCAAACTCGTTATACGCTTTGATGACGCCGGAAAGCTTTGCGCCGTCCGGGGAAAGCCCTTTGTATTTATAGGTCGTCAAACCCGCTCCCTCGCTTTCTTCCTAAATTTAGCCGCGTCTTCCCTTGGAAAACGCTTCTCGGTCTCTGGCGTAGCCGAGCGCCGTTTCATACGTTACGGTGCCCTCGCGCACCATTTTCAGCAGGGCATTATCCATCGTAATGCTGCCGTCCTGCGCGTTCATGGTAATGAAGCTGTCAATCTGCGGGGTCTTACCCTCGCGGATTAAATTTTTGATGGCGCTGTTCACCATCATGACTTCGCACGCCGCCGCCCGACCGCCCGCGCGCTTCGGCAACAACTGCTGCGAAAGCACCGCACGCAACGTAGTGGAAAGCTGCAATCGAATCTGACGCTGCTGCCCCTCCGGGAACACGTTCACCATGCGGTCAACGGAATCCGCTGCGGAGTTTGTGTGCAGGGTGGCGAAGACCAAGTGGCCCGTTTCCGCCGCCGTCAATGCGGTCTCAATGGTATTGAGGTCGCGCATCTCGCCGATGAGGATAACGTCCGGATCCTCACGCAGGATAGACCGCAGGCCGTCTGCGTAGCTTCTGGTGTCTTTGCCGATCTCGCGCTGGTTGATGATGCACTGATCCGGCTCGTAAATGTATTCGATCGGGTCTTCCAGCGTGATGATGTGGCTGCGCCGCGTATGGTTGATGCGGTTTAAAATCGCCGCCAACGTCGTGGATTTGCCGGAACCCGTTTCACCCGTGACTAAAATGATGCCGCTGCGGTACTCCGGGAATTCGGAAACGACCGGCGGCAAATTCAGCGCCTCGATCTCCGGGATGGTATCCGCCAAAATACGGATCGCCGCCGAGACCGCCCCCTGCTGGCGGAACAGGTTGATTCTGGTTCGCGCTCCGCACGGAAACGTCCGCGCCAAATCAAGCTCGCCGATGCATTCGATCTCGTGGAAAAGGTCGCCCGCAAGGCATTTTGCGTAGTATTCGCAGTCTTCCCACGTGAGGACTTTCTCCGTGAGGTTCTGCACCTTGCCGTCTATGCGGCATTTCACCGGCAGGCCGGTGACAATATGAATATCGGAAGCGCCTTTTTGCTGCGCCTGCGCGATGATTTCGCTGATTTCAAGCATATTAAAACCATCGCCGAAACGCGGCGACTGCGTCCTTTCCGAAAGTTATGAGCAAGTTTTCAACAGGTTTTCAGCAGAATGTCAATCCGCTGTGGAATTGATGGCGCGCGCGGCCTCCGCTGCGCTGATCTCGCCGCGCAAAACAAGGTTACGGCAATTTTCGCGCATCGTGACAAAGTTAGTCTCCACCGCTGCCCTTAAAAGCGCATCGTACTTTGTGCCTTCCGTAACCATGCGGCGAATGCGCCCGTTGAGCATGAAGATTTCAAAGACGGCACGGCGACCCTTGTAGCCGGTGTGGTAGCACTCCTGACAGCCCTCGCCGCGGTAGAACTGCACGTTGGCGTCCTCCGGCAGGCCGAGCATGGCAAGCTCCTCCGCCTCCGGCCTATACGCCTTCTTGCAGTGCGGACAGACCTTGCGCACAAGGCGCTGGGAAATGACGCCGCGCAGCGCGCTGGAAATGAGGTACGGCTCCACGCCGATATCGACCAGGCGGTCGATGGCGGAAACGGCGTCGTTCGTATGCAAAGTAGAAAGCACCAAATGACCCGTAATAGCAGCACGAATGGCAATGGCGCCCGTCTCTCCGTCGCGAATCTCACCGACGGAAATGACATCCGGGTCCTGACGCAAGATGGCGCGCAGTCCTGCCGCAAACGTCATGCCGGTCTTTTCGTTGATCTGGCACTGGTTAACGCCCGGAATGTTGTATTCCACCGGGTCCTCCAGCGTCATGAGGTTCGTTTCCTCATTTGCAAGCTCCTGCAGCATGGCGCACATCGTCGTGGATTTACCGGAACCGGTCGGGCCCACAATCAAAATCACGCCGCTGCTGTTTTTGAGCAGCGCATCATACTTTTGCAGGTCTGCGCCCTCAAGGCCGATGGACTGCTTCGTGATCGTATGCCCTGATTTATCGAGCAAACGCAAAACAATCTTTTCGCCGTAGATCGTCGGCATGGACGAGATACGCAGGTCGATCTCGTGGTGACGCACCTGCACCATGGCACGGCCGTCCTGCGGGATCTTACGCTCGGAAATATTCATGCCACCCATGATCTTCAGGCGGGAAATAACGTTGCTCTGCAAATTTGCGGGCACGGTCAAAATCTTTCTCAAAATGCCGTCGATACGCATGCGCACCACCATTTCGCCCTCCTGCGGCTCAAGGTGGATGTCGCTCGCGCGCTCCAAAAAGGCGCGCTCAATGACGGAGTTTACAAAGCGGATCGTCGGCGCGGCAGACGCGTTGCCGGCATCCGTCTGGTTCATCTGCACCGGCACGATATCCGGTGTGGATGTGCCGACCTCTCGCTTCATTTCTTCAATGGCGCGGGCCGTGCCTTCGCTGCCGTACAATGTGCCGATGGCCTGTTCGGTCGCGCGGCGCGTGGAGATCATCGGCACAACGCGCTTATGCGAAGCGGCCTTAATTTCTTCCTGCGCAACGAAGTTCAACGGATCGCTCATGGCAACAAAGAGCTCGTCTTTTACAAGCTTTACCGGCACCACGTTGTATTTTTTCGCGATGGCGCGCGGCACAAATTTGGCGAGCTCCAACGGAATGGAGATCGCCGTTAAATCAATGAAATCGACGCCGAGCTGCATTTGCAGTGCTTCAATGAGCTGACGTTCCGTGATGATATTACTTTCAATCAGAACGTCGCCGAGACGTTCTTTCTTCTGCTTTTGAATGGTCAGCGCTTCTTCAAGCTGCTCCTGCGTAATGGCACCTGCCGCAATCAGCAGATCGCCAAGTCGCATATAAGCCATGGAACGTCCTCCCTTTCTAAACCGAGCTTCGTATTTCGTATATTTATGCTGCTTTTCGCATAATCAAGCAGTTTTATAGGCTTAAAATGCGAAAGCCGCGTCTGAAATTCTCATTTTCTGCATAATTCGCGCTATTATTTTATCATATCAACACTATGATTTCAACCTTCACGTGGAGAAAATTCCCACAGGAATTCATCCTATTTTCAGAATCAATTTATGGAATTTCCGCACATTGGCGTTTTGGTAGGAACAGACACACTGCAGCCCATAAAAAGACGGCGGCGCAACCGCTTTTAAAGGCACACCGCCGTTTTATGGCTTTTATCGGCTATTTTTCTTGCAATATTTGCGCACCGCTTTTGTGATCTTTTCAAGGTCGAGCGGCTTTGTGAGGTGCTCGTTCATACCGGCTTTGCGGCTGCGGGCGGCGTCGTCGGAAAACGCGTTTGCCGTCATGGCGAAGATCGGCACGGTCTCCGAATCCGGGCGGTCGAGCGCGCGGATTTTCTCTGCCGCCTCCAAACCGTTCATCACGGGCATCATGATGTCCATTAAGATGAGATCATACGTACCCGGGGCCGAGGCGTTGAATTTCTCCAGGCCCTCTGCGCCGTTCCATGCTTTTGTGACCTCGGCGCCGCTGTCCTCAAGCAGGAACGCCGCAATCTCCATGTTCACTTCGTTATCCTCCACAAGCAGCACATGCAGCCCGCGGAACACAGTGGTATCGATCTCTTCCTCCGGCTTTTCGGCATCAAACGCCGCGGGGTCGAGCTTCAGCGGAATCTCCGTGATGAATGTGGTGCCCACGCCCTTTTCGCTGACCACGGTGACGGTGCCGCCCATGGCATCGACGAGTTTTTTCACGATGGAAAGGCCGAGCCCCGTACCCTGATACGTAGTGCGTGCACCGGAATTTTCCTGCGAGAACGGCTCAAACATATGCTTTTGGTATTCTTCGCTCATGCCGCAGCCGTTATCTTCACAGATAAAACGGTAGCGAACGGTGTTCTCTGTTTGTGAAACGATGCTGCACGTAGCATGTACATAGCCGCCGGCTCTACCATACTTGATGGCGTTGCCGCCGATGTTTTGAAAGATCTGTCTTAAATGCAGCGGGCTACCGATGACATGCTTTTCGCGCTTATCTTCCATTGTGATGGTACACGTAATACCGCGCGCCTGCGCTTGCGTGGAGAGCAGCGTGCCTACATCGTGCAGCAGCTCGTTCAAATTGAACGGCACTTCCTCAAGCTGCATTTCGCCGGATTCCAGCTTGCTCATATCGAGCACATCATTTACAAGCTCTAAAAGAAAATCCGAAGACCGCATAATCTTTGCGCGGCATTCCGCCTGCTTTTTCGCGTCATTCGGGAAACGGTCGGCAATCTGTACCATGCCGCGGATGCCGTTGATCGGCGTGCGGATGTCATGGCTCATGCGGCGCAGGAAATCCGTTTTGGCGGCGTTTGCAAGGGTAGCTTCCTCTGCTGCGCGGCGCAGGTTTTCCTGATATTCCATATCGCGCTCCTTTTGCTTCGAAACATCGCGGAACAAAAGCATGAGTGCGCTCGGCCTTTCCCGGTGCGTAAAGCGGCGCTGCGGCACAAGAAGCAGCTGGTACCACTTGCCCTCCACATTTTCCATTGTGAAGCCGTCAAAAGCCTTGCCCTCTAAGCGCTGCTGAGCGGTATCGAGGTCCGTAAACGCACGGAATTCCTCCCGGTACGCCTCGGCTACGCACTCGGTGTTAAACTTTTCCAGCATGGCTTTTGCGCTTAAAATACCGTTTGTGACTGCTTTCATGCGCTCACTCTGCACAATGGGCTCCCATGTATCATCCTGCGGGTGAATGAGCAGGTTTGACAGGTAAATGCTCGAAATGGCGCTGACAAGGTGGTATTCCTTTTCCATACGCAGCAGGCGGCGCTTTTTACTGTACTGCCGCCAAATAAGGTACCCCATACCGCAAAACAGGTAGATTGCCGTAAACAGCAGCATCCAACCGCGGCGACTTGCGTAGACTACGCGACTCGGGAAAAAGGCATACAAATAATAATCTCTGTACTGGGTGAACATACCGTACCATGTGCCGCTGTCGTTTTTTAATTGCAGCAATGTGTCCGGTGTAAGTTGCTCCCCTCCAACGAGCACGTCAGCAATAGGATAATACTGCACAAGCTGTTCCTCCAGCTGCTCGCAATTCGTGCTGATAACGCGCATGCCGTCCGTGATGACGACGGTCACATCCTGCCGGAACATTTCAGCATCCAGCATAGTGGAGAGAGAAAGCTCATTTTTATCGTTTTGAAAGCGCGTGATATCCGTATAGCAAATAACGAGGCCCGGTTTATCCTGCCGTGCGGAAATGGCGTAGTTATACGTATTGTCGTTTAAACAGATCTGGTCGGCATAGGTTTTCTGCGGATAGTTCAAAATATCCGCCGCATTTTTGTCCCCTATTATCTGGCTGAGCAGCAGACTTTCATCCTTGCCCGCTTTGTCGTAATGAGCCAGCACGGAGAAATTTTCATCCAAAACAAAAATGCCGGTCAAATACTGAAATTTCGCATAGTGCTGTAAGCGGTTTTCGTTTAAAAGCGCATCTTCCTCTTCGTAACGGTACGCCGTCAGTGTTTTGACTTTGGTCAAAATATCCTGCAGCGCTTCGGTGGTATTGGCCAAGCGGTAGTTGTCGTACTTACGGCAGTTCGTCTGCATAAAAGCGAGTACGTCCTCAACATCCGCTTTCGCCTTGTTCTGTTCATACTGTGTTACGCCTGCAAATACCGGCAGCAGCACAACAAAGCCGAGAAGAAGCGTGACAATCCACCGCATGACCGTTTCCATGCTCGGCTTATGGAGCTTCGGTTTTGTTTTTCCCTTGAACTTCGGCATCATTCGGTACCTCCGTTCACGCTTTTTTCGGCATCCAACCCATATTTTTTCACAATAGCGGCCGTTGTGCCGTCTTCGCGCATTTCAAGCAGCGTCTGCGTCAACTTTTCCGCCAGTACTGCATCGCCGTCCGGTTTAAATGCCACGCCCACGGCGTCGCTGTACATGTTCATGTTGAGGTAGCGGTAGCCGTCCGGATATTCGTCCGTATATAATCTCAGCGAGCTTTCATGCCCGATGGCCGCATCCGTATAGCCCTTGCGCAGCGAAGTAAACACCTCGCCCATCGTGCTGAATGTGGAAAGGTCCGTAATCTCCGGCAAATTCGGGTTCAGCCCTTTTAAAATGATCTCCTCGCTTATAGAGCCGGCCTGCACCGCCACGCACTTTTCGGCAAGGTCTTCCAGTGTTTCAATCTCGCTGTCCGCCGGCACCACGACCACGCGCTGCGTGTACATATACGGCCCTGCCCAAATAAACTTATCTTCGTTGCCTTCCATCGTCAGGCAGCACCAAAGGCAATCCACATAGTCTTCATTCAAAAGCTCAAAGCCCTTGTCGATATCGAGCTCCACGAAGATCGGCTCATACCCGATACGCGCACAGGCTTCCTCGGCAATCTCCACGTCGATGCCGGTATAGTTGCCGCCGATATTGCGGTAAAAATACGGCGCATACGTTGTGCCGCCGATACGTATTTTCGGTTTTTCCGTTTCCGGTTGCTGTGCCGTATCGCTGCATGCGCAAAGCAGCGCCATAAGCGTGGCAAAAAGCAAAAGGATCCAAGCCTTTTTTCGCATATTTTTTCCTCTGTTTTCTATGTGATGTGATTTGAATGCGGCACTCCAAAACCGCTGTTTTTCCGGGTGTTTTCGGGGCTGAGCCACCGTTGCTTTTCTCAAAATACGCTCTGATTTATAGATTTAGTATAGCGTACTTTCCGCTGATTTTCAATTATTTTTTATGTTCTGTGCATAAATAACTTGTTTTTCTGTATTTTCGACGCGACGTGTGCATAAAGACAATTCTAATGTGTGAAAAGCCGAAAAAAAATCTGTGCATTTTATCTTATTTTCTGTACCTTATTATGCTAAAATCAAGTCAAAAGCACTAGTCTTTACGAAACCCCAAACCGCTATAGAAAAGGAGTTGCAACTATGAGGTATCTCGATAAACGTGTGGAGCGCATTTGTGATGAGCTTTACCGTCTGCGCATCGTGCAGCGCATTCCGCTGACCGACCTTATCTGCAAAAAGGGCACGTATATCCGCCCCGAAGCAGCAGATGCCGCTACGCCGCCGTGGACGTCGTTTGACAGCCGCACCATGCACTGGTACGGCCCGGACGAGCACTATTGGTTCCGCACGGAATTCACCGTGCCGAAAGCGCTTAACGGCAAGGCAATGTGGCTGAATGTGCGCACGCAGATCGAAGGCGACGACGGCAAAAACCCGCAGTTTTTGCTGTTTGTGAACAACGTGCCCGTGCAGGGCATGGACATGAATCACCGTGACGTGCTGCTTTCCCCGAAAGCGATTTCCGGCGAAAAGCTTGTGTTCGACTTGCAAGCGTACACCGGCACCATCCACAACGAATTCAATCTCTTTATGGAAATTCAGGAGATTGACCCGGAGATTGAAGCGCTGTATTATGACTTGAAAGTGCCGGTCGAGGCTTTTTCGCGCATGGAAAAGGAAGACCGAAACCGCATGCTGCTGGAAAACGCGCTGAACGAAGGCATAAACCTGCTCGACCTGCGCACGCCATACAGCGGGGAATTTTACGCTTCCGTGCGCGCGGCTTCCGCATATCTAAAAAAAGCGGTCTACACCGACCTTGCGGGACACGACGACGTGATTGCGAGCTGCATCGGCCACACGCACATCGATGTGGCATGGCTGTGGACGGTCGCCCAGACGCGTGAAAAGACCGCGCGCAGCTTTGCGACGGTTTTGAAGCTTATGGACGAATACCCGAATTATCGCTTCATGTCCAGTCAGCCGCAGCTTTATTATTTCTTAAAAGAGCGTTATCCGGAGCTGTATGCGCGCCTGAAAGAGCGCGTGAAGGAAAAGCGTTGGGAGCCGGAGGGCGGCATGTGGCTGGAAGCCGACTGCAACCTGACGAGCGGCGAAAGCCTTGTGCGCCAGTTCATTCACGGCAAGCGCTTCTTCCGCGAGGAATTCGGCGTGGATAACCGCATTTTGTGGCTGCCGGATGTGTTCGGCTACTCCGGCGCGCTGCCGCAGATCATGAAAAAGAGCGGCATCGATTACTTTATGACGACGAAGCTTTCGTGGAACCAGTTCAACGAAGTGCCGTTCGATACATTCGAGTGGCGCGGCATTGACGGCAGCGAAGTGCTGACGCATTTCATCACCACGCTCAGCATCGGCCAGAACGTGCAGAACTTCTTCACCACCTACAACGGCATGCTGCACCCGGATGCCATTATGGGCGGCTGGGAGCGCTACCAAAACAAAGACATCAACAACGATATTCTCATCGCTTACGGCTACGGTGACGGCGGCGGCGGTCCGACCCGCGATATGCTGGAGACGAGCAAGCGCATGGAAAAAGGCGTTTTGGGCATCCCGAAGGTGCGGCAGATCTTCGCGCGGCAGTATTTTGACGAGCTGAACGAGCGCGTAAAAGACAGCAAACGTCTGCCCACGTGGGAGGGTGAGCTCTACTTCGAGTATCACCGCGGCACGTACACCTCCATGGCGCGCAACAAGCGCGGCAACCGCAAAACAGAGCTGGGACTCATGGACTTGGAGCTTTTGAGCGTACTGGCAGCACCGCAGCTCCCCTACCCCGCGGAAGCGCTCGACAGCCTGTGGAAAAATACGCTTTTGAATCAATTCCATGATATTCTGCCCGGCACCGCCATTCACGAGGTCTACGAGCAGACGAAAAAGGAATACGATGCGATGGCGGAGACGATCTCTGCGCTTTCTGCCGACCGCATGCAAGTGCTTGCGCCGCAGGGAGAAGGCATCACGGTGTTCAATACGACGGGTAAAACGCGCAGCGATATCGTTGTACTTGAAGATTGCACCGCAAATGCACTTTCCGACGGCAAAAATACTTATCCCGTGCAGCAGACCGAAAACGGTGCTGTGGCGTTCCTGCCCGACTTGCCGCCGAAGGGCTACAAGTGCTTTGCGCCGGTCGAAGCAGGCAGCTTTGAAAACCCGCTGCACATTGACGGCAGCACGATCACGACGCCGTTCTACACGGTTGAATTTGATGAAAACGGGCTCATCACGCGCCTTTATGACCGCAAAAACGACCGCGAGACCGTGCAGCCCGGCAAATATGCGAACCTGATGCGCATGTACGAGGACAAGCCGATGCACTACGATAACTGGGACATCGACTGCTACTATACGGAGAAATTCTGGGACGTCACCGACGTGCAGCGCATGGAATGGACGGAACGCGGCCCCGTGCGCGCAACTCTCGAGATTGAGCGCAAGGTCAGCCGTTCGGTCATCTGCCAGAAAATTCACTTCTACGCCGCGTGCCCGCGCATCGACTTTGAGACGACGGTCGACTGGAAAGAGCACCAGCACCTCCTGAAAGCTCACTTCCCGATGGACGTACACACGGACGAAGCAACATTTGAGATTCAGTTCGGCAACGTGACGCGCAAAACACATCAGAACACGAGCTGGGATCAGGCACGCTTTGAGAGCTGCGGCCAAAAGTGGATCGATGTTTCCGAGGGTCACTACGGCATCAGCCTGTTAAACGACTGCAAATACGGTCACTCCGTGCACAACGGCGAAATGGCGCTGACGCTCATCAAATCCGGCACAGAGCCGAACCCTGTCGCCGATCAGGAGATGCACGTATTCACCTACGCGCTCTACCCGCACGCCGAAACATGGCGCAGCGCGGCGACCGTAGCGCAGGCGTACTTCCTGAATCAGCCTGTGCGCGCCACCGCAGGCGGCACAGCAGGCGAAGCGTACTCTCTCGCGAGTGTGGACGCCAAAAACGTCATTTTGGAAACCGTCAAGCAGGCGGAAGACGGTGACGGCGTGATCGTGCGTCTGTACGAATGTGAAAACGCCCGCACAACGACAAAACTGCATTGGAACCGCCCCATCGCTTCCGTTACGGAGTGTGACTTGCAGGAGAATGCGCTCACGGATGTCCCGGTCGAAGGCGGTACATTCAAATTCACCATCAAGCCGTATGAGATCAAGACGTTCCGTATCCGTTAATCAAAAATAAAGCACCGGCGGCTGTACCCGAGTTGGGCGCAGCTGCCGGCTTATTTTATGAGGTGATATGTTTTGAGGAGCGCCACGCGCCGCTTGCCGATCTCGACACTTTTTCTAAGGCTCGTACGGTTTTGAATGTTTTCATTACCGTAGCGTATAAGCCGCCTTACCCATGCGGCAGGCAAGCTATGCGGCGCGCAATGCAGCGCTTTTGCAGAGGGGAACGCCGCACGCAGTACGGAAAAGCACTCGCGTTTTCCTGCATTCTGCACAGCCGCCGCGTGCAGCGTCATGTTCGCACCGTGCAAGCGGCTTTTTTCTGCCGCACCGTGCACGCCGCCTGCCAAAATATCCTCCAAAAGCGCAGTCTCATCCGGCGCAGGGTGCACGCGAAGCAGCGCTAAGCTTTCCGTTTTCTCAAAGCCGAGATATTTCTCGCCGATTTCAAAGAGCGCCGTCAAAAATTCGAGTGCCGAAAGCTTTTCGCAGCAGCGGCGCAAATACAGTTTGTCAAGCTCCTTTTCATGCTTTTCGGCAAACAACAGCAAATCACACACCGCGCGGATGCCGCACCCACCGTGCAGAAAGTGCTTTAAGCTGTGGCACAAAAAGTATAAAAACGTCTCGTTCGCGCCAAACGTATAAATTTCTTCGCCCTGCACGGAAACGGTTTCCGTGCGCAGCTTTTCATACGCAAAAAAGGCGTTCATGTGCCCGTACGCATCGTTTTCCGGGAACGCCGCGCCGTGCAGTTCTAAAACGAGCGGACTGCCGGGCAGGTAAAGTGTCTGTTCAAGCGGATCGACACTCTCCCCCGCTGTGCGGCAGCCGAGCCGCAATAAAGCATCTTGTATGCGGTCAAATTCACCCGAAACCGCCAGTAAATCGACATCCGAGAACAGCCGCAGCTCCGGCTTCGGGTACAGCGCAGCGCACACCGGGCCTTTCAGCACGAGCGGATGCCATTTCATTTCGCGCAGCTTGCTGTAAAGCTGTAAAAATACCTGCGTTTTCAAAATCTGCTCTGCCGTTTGGCAAAACGCCATTCGCCGCGCAGCTTTCAGTGCATTGCCGCACGCATCAAGAACAAGCGGCAGCACGCCGTGGCGCACCGCCCGGCGCAAAAGCTCCGTCTGTGTTTCCTGCGGCAGCACACCGAGCGCCGCTTTTTCGTTATGTATCGCTGCTTTCAATGCGTTTAAAAGCAAACTATCCGCCTGTTTCATCGCCTGCTCCTTTTACTCTTCCGATATGCCCAAAGTATAGCAGGACAAAACCGCGCAATAAAACGAAAAAAGGCGCCCGCCGTGAAAAATCACAAGCGAGCGCCTCTTATGTTATCTCAAGCTAAAGTTCGTTTTATGTACGAATTACATCGTAACAAAGACAAACTTAATGACGAAGAGCGCAGCGATAATGGTGATACCGATGTCGTTCTTCTTGTACTTACCGGTGAGGAGCGTGATGAGCACATAAGCGATCGCGCCGATACCGATACCGTTGGAGATAGAGTAGGTCAGCGGCATCATGATGAGAGCGAGGAACGCCGGAACAGCGCTGCGCAGGTCGGACATATCGACCTTTGCGAAGCCCTTCATCATCAGAACGCCGACATAGATGAGTGCCGGAGCCGTAGCGCAGGTCGGAACAAGAGAAGCGACCGGGCTGAGGAACAGGCAAACCGCGAAGCAAATTGCAACAACAAGGCTCGTAAGGCCGGTTCTGCCGCCGGCGCCAACGCCAGCAGCGGACTCAACGAACGTGGTGCAGGTGGAAGTACCGCAAACAGCGCCCGCAACCGTTGCAACGGAATCGCTGGTCATGCACTGGTTAACGTTGATCGGATCGCCGTTCTTGTCCAGCATGTTTGCCTGAGAAGCGGTGCCGTACAGGGTGCCGATGGTGTCGAACATATCGACGAGGCAGAACGTAACGATGAGCATGATTGCGGAGAAGATGCCGCCGAGCTCAGAGCCTGTAAACGCACGCTTCCAAGCGTCAGCCTGGAACACACCGGTGATGCCGATGGAGCCGAAATCCTTAAAGGTCTGGCCGATCTGGCTCATGTCGAAGGTCGGGGTCGTGCCGGAAAGGAGATAGTACAGAACGGAAATGCCTGCGATGCTGATGAGCACGCCGCCCTTGACGTTGTGCTTTTCAAGAATTGCAATGACGAGCAGACCGAGGAATGCGAGGATAGCCGGCATAAATGCCTTTGCACCTTCAACATCCGCAAAGAACGCGCCTGCCTTCAGTGCGCCGTGGATATCGACGAACTGAACGAGCGTGTACTGGTTAGTCTGGATGATGCCGACATTCTGGAAGCCGAGGAAAGCGATGAACAGACCGATACCGGCCGGGATTGCTTTCTTGAGGCAGTCCGGAAGAGCCTTTGCAACCTTGACGCGGAGACCCGTGACAGAGAACAGCAGGAAGACAATACCGGAAACCAGAATGATGACGAGGCCTGCATGGTAGCCCTTGATGACGTCGCCGCCAGAGATGATTTCCGGCAGAATGAAGGATACGAAGAAGAAGGAGTTCAGACCCATGCCGCAAGCCTGTGCAAACGGCATCTTCGCATACAGAGCCATCAGCAGCGTACCGATGATTGCTGCCAGAATGGATGCGACATACACAGCGTTCCAAATCTGCTGGAAGGCCGGGTCGGCATCCGGAGCCAGATGGTTGAAGCTAACAATCTGGTTCGGGTTCGTGACTACGATGTAAGCCATCGCGAAGAACGTCGTGAGACCGGCAATGATCTCTGTGCGGACGTTCGAGCCACGCTCGGAAATTTTGAAGAATTTGTCCAAGGATGTTCACTCTCCTATAAATTAAAGAATTTCCTGTTCTTCGTTTTTTTGACCAGTTATGGTTTGCACACATCGGAAAAACAGGAATTGTTACCTATAGTATAGCCTCTAATTTTGCGAAAATCAAGAGAAAACCGAATAAAAAGTCACATTTTGTTCATAAGCTGTTTATGATTTGGAAAAAAAGAGTTTTTTGTGCATTTCGGCTAAGGCTATCCTGTATTTTGCTGTTTTTCTCGAATTGCACTGCCGTTTTTGCGTTTTAAAATGCGCTTCTTTTTGATCACCTATAAAGTTTTCATGAATATGCCCCTATCGCTTGCTTTTTTATGCTGTTCCATGCTATACTGATTTATATGCCGCGCGCGGGGAATCCGCGCGAAAGAAAGGAAAGTGTTCCCGAACCATGAACCTACTCACAAAGCTGTTCGGCAGCTACAGCAAGAAAGAATTAAAGCGCATTGAACCGCTTAAGCAAGCGGTGCTCGCGCTCGATGACAAATACACAAAAATGACAGATGAGGAACTGAAGGGCCAGACCGCCGTGTTGAAAGAGCGCCTCTCCCTTGGTTCTTCCCTTGACGACATCCTGCCCGAAGCGTTTGCAACGTGCCGCGAAGCCATGTGGCGCGTGCTCTCCATCAAGCCGTTCCCGGTGCAGATTATCGGCGGCATCATTTTGCATCAGGGTCGCATCGCCGAGATGAAGACCGGCGAAGGCAAGACATTCACCGCTGCCCTCCCGGCGTACCTCAACGCTTTAAGCGGCAAGGGTGTGCACATCGTCACCGTCAACGATTACCTTGCAAAATATCAGGGCGAAATGATGGCGCGTGTGTTCAACTACCTCGGTCTCACCGTAGGCCTTGCCATCCCCGGCATGGAGCCGGACGAAAAGAAAAAAGCCTACGCCTGCGACATCACATACGCAACAAACAATGAGATCGGCTTTGACTACCTGCGTGACAACATGGTCACCTACAAGGAGCGCAAGGTGCAGCGCGGCCATAACTTCGCCATCGTGGACGAGGTGGACTCCATCCTCATCGATGAGGCGCGTACCCCGCTCATCATTTCCGGTCAGGGCGAGCAGTCCACGGAGCTTTACAACGTCGCCGACCGCTTCGCAAAGACCCTGCGCCCCATCCGCGTGGCGGAGACGAACGAAAAGGAAGACAATGACGAGATCTACGAGGATTACGATTATATCATCAACGAAAAGCAGAAGACCGCAACGCTCACCAAGCGCGGCGTAAAAAAAGCCGAGCAGTTCTTCAGCTTGGAAAACCTCACGGACCCGGACAACATCACCATTCAGCACCACATCAATCAGGCGATCAAGGCGAACGGCATCATGCAGCGCGATATCGATTACGTCGTGCGCGACGGCGAAGTCATCATCGTTGATGAATTCACCGGCCGTCTGATGTACGGCAGACGCTACAACGAAGGTCTGCACCAGGCCATTGAAGCGAAGGAAGGCGTGAAAATCGCGCGCGAAAGCAAAACGCTTGCAACCATCACGTTCCAGAATTTCTTCCGCCTTTACAACAAGCTCTCCGGCATGACCGGCACGGCCATGACCGAGGAATCCGAGTTCAGCGAAATTTACAAACTGGACGTTGTAGAGATTCCGACAAACAAGCCGATGATTCGTGAAGACTGCCCGGACGTTGTTTACAAAACCGAAAAGGGCAAGTTCAATGCCGTTATCAACGACATCATCGAGCACCACGAAAAAGGCCAGCCGGTGCTGGTCGGTACCATCACGATTGAAAAATCCGAGCAGCTCAGCGCCATGCTGAAGCGCCGCGGCATCAAGCACGAAGTGCTGAACGCAAAGTACCATGAAAAAGAAGCCGAAATCGTCGCACAGGCAGGCCGTAAGGGCGCCGTGACCATCGCAACGAACATGGCCGGCCGTGGTACGGATATTCTGCTCGGCGGTAACGCAGAGTTCATGGCGCGTGCCGAAATGCGCCGCATGCAGTTCTCCGAGGAGCTCATCGGCGAGGCTTCCGCCTACGGCTACACGGACGATGAAGAGATTTTGAATGCCCGCAAGACCTTTGCGGAGCTCAACAAAAAATACAAAGCGGAGATTGCGCCGGAGGCAGAGGAAGTTCGCAAGCTCGGCGGCCTGTACATCATCGGCACGGAGCGCCACGAATCTCGCCGTATCGATAACCAGCTGCGCGGCCGTGCGGGCCGTCAGGGCGATCCCGGTAAGAGCCGCTTCTACATCTCTCTTGAAGACGACCTCATGCGTCTGTTCGGCGGCGACCGCATCCAGACCATTATGGACCGCCTGAATGTGGACGAGGACATGCCGATCGAAGCGTCTATCCTCTCCAACACCATCGAAAACGCACAGAAGAAGGTCGAGGGCAGAAACTTTGCCATTCGCAAGAACGTTCTGCAGTATGACGACGTGATGAACCGCCAGCGCGAGATCATCTATGAGCAGCGCGACCGTGTGCTGAACGGCGACAACGTGAAGCCGCAGATTATGTCCATGATCGATCAGGCCATCGAAGCGAACGTCAAGCGCTTCTTGCCGGAGAACACCCTGCACGACGACTGGGATCTCCGCGGTCTGCGCGACCACTACCTCGGCTGGATGGTCAATCCGGATGAGCTGCACTATGAGGGTCAGGCGTTTGAGGATCTCGAGCAGCAAACGGTCATCGATTTTCTCAAGGAGCGTGCGCACAAGCTTTACGACCTGCGTGAGAAGGCGTTCACCCCGCCGATCATGCGTGAAGTGGAGCGCGTGGTGCTGCTGAAGAACGTCGATACGCAGTGGATGGATCACATCGATGCGATGGATGAGCTCCAGAAGGGCATCCGTCTGCGCGCCTACGGCCAGCAAGACCCGGTCATTGCATACCGCGAAGAGGGCTTTGACATGTTTGACGCGATGATCGACACGATCCGCGAAAACACCGCCCGCATGATTCTGACTGTGCGCCTGAAGACGCCGGAAGCACCGAAGCGTGAAGCCGTCGCCAAGGAGACCGGCACAACATCCTCCGATACGCCGGCCGTCAAGCAGCCGGTGCGCAAAAACGGCAAAAAGCCCGGCAGAAACGACCCATGCCCGTGCGGCAGCGGCAAGAAATACAAGAAATGCTGCGGCAGAAATGAATCCTAATTCATGATCAAATCTATGAAAGACTTAGCTTCTTTACATTTAGATAATCACGACAGCCGTTTGAAGTACTACCATTTGTTCATGACCATGCCGGCGGAAACGGAAATTCCGCATTACGATCTGCCCGCGGGGTATTCGTTCACAACCTACACCCGCGGCGACCGCGATACGTGGATTGAGATTGAAAAATCGGCGAAAGAGTTTTCGACTTTTGAGGAAGGCGTGGACGCGTGGCAGCGCTACTACGGCAAGCACGAAGACGTTCTGCCCGACAGAATGTTCTTCATCGTCGACCCGAACGGCAAGAAGGTTGCGACCGCAACGGCGTTTTTCGATGAAAAGCTGCCCGGTGGCTGGCTGCATTGGGTTTCCGTAAGCCGCGACGCGCAAGGCAAGGGACTTTCCCGCCCGCTCATCGCGCACACGCTGCACCGTTTGCAGGCGCTCGGCTACAAAGAGCTGTTCGTGCCCACCCAGACCACCACGTGGGTCGCCGCAAAGCTGTACCTTGATTTCGGCTTCCGTCCCGTGCCGGAGAATTTGGAAGAAGATCATTTCGGTTGGCGCATGCTGAAAACGCTAACCGACCACCCGGCATTAAAAGAGCTGGAACCCGTCGAGGTTGACGAATTACTGAATAAATAAGAAAGCGACCGCTTTTCGAGTATTCGGAGAGCGGCCGTTTTATATTCTTAAAATTGAGTACACATTGTAAATTCTTATTAGTTTTGTTAATAATTTAAGTTCGCATCATTTTTCTTGAAAATTTCAACAATTATTATTGACATATAAATTTTAAAATGTTAATATTTTATTGAAAAATAAAAAAGATGTGATTTCGATGTATGAATAAGCGCTTTGTTTTTTTCCTCAGTATTTTGCTCTTGCTTTCCGGCTGCGCGGCGCACAAGGTCGATGTGCCCGCACTCGAATTCGGCGGCACAGAGGGCGACGTTTCCGTGCTGCGGCTCTATTTTGACGGCGATTCCCCTGTTTTTCTTGAAAACGGTTTTACCGACCTCTGTGACCTGTACGTCACCGGGCAGTATAGGCACGTATTTGACCTTGAGGTGCTCGAAACGACGGATACGGAGACCATTTACGAGTTGCCGCGAAGCTACGACCTGCTCGACAATGTGACGGGCATTTTGATTTACAGCGATTACGCTTATGCCGCCGTGCGTGAGGACAGCAATTTGCGCCTGCATCCGCTTTCCCCCGGTGCGCCGGAGAAAACTTGGGAGGATTTTTATACCGCCGCGCAGAGCTATGCCAAAACGCACTCCGAGCTTTCGGGTGTGGAAAACTACGGGTTCGATTAAATTTAATTTAAGCATGACAAAAGCCCTACCGGGAATTTTCTCGGCAGGGCTTTGCTGTTGCTGTTTACTTTTCCAGTGCCTCGCAGCGTTCGTAAATTTCAAACGCGGCTCTGGCGTTGTGGTACGGGCACTTCCACGGGCCGCACAGCAGGTGTGAATTTTTCTCGTCCGGGGAATTTTTGCCGCTTGCAAACCACTCGCCCGCCGGGCCGTTGATGATTTCGGCTTTGATGTATGCCCAGCTCTTCAGCGCGGAATCGAGATACTTCTCATCGCCCGTAATTTGCCATGCGTTCACGCTGCCGACAACGGCTTCCGCCTGCACCCACCAGACCTTATTCGGCACAGCGATGCCGCCTTCTTCGTGACCTTCGTCAAACAGACCTCCGTCCGTATCTATGCCGTGGCTCAGCGTGAAGTTCACCATGTTGATGGCGACCTCCTTCGCTTCCTCAAGGAGCTTTTCCGCACGGACTTTATCTGCGCCGTACTTTTCGAGCACTTCGGCAGCTTCCGTCAACAGCCAGGAGCCCTCAATGTCATGGCCGAACGAAACCTCGCCCGGCAGCGGCTCCATTTTATCGTTGAAAAACATGACAAAATGGTGGTGCTCGGTGTCGTAAATTCTGCGTGCGGTGATCTCGATGAGGTTCACAAGGCTCTCCTCCACGCAGGCATCGTGGCGAATACGGAAGTAGCACGTCATCGGCTCCAGAATGTGGATATGCGTGTTCATGGAAAGGTTGCCCGCCTCCGTAATGGCGCCGTTGCTGCTGCCCGTGCCGCGTGCGTTTTCAAGGTAATAGTTGCCCTCTTTGCACTCGTTTTCGATGTAATCATACGTCATATCGGCATATCTGCGTGCTTCCTCGCTGCCCGTTGCGCGGACGTACTCGGAGAACGCATACAGCAAAAAGCCCTGGCCGTAGGTCATTTTCGTGTCGTCTTCCACAGAGCCGTCTGCATGCAGCATCCAGAAACCGCCGCCGTTTTTGTGGTCCCAGAAGCGCTCAACGATGTAGTTAAACGCGCGGTCGGCGAGCTTTTTATACTTCTCGTCGCCGAAAATGCGGTACGCGCCCGCAAATGTCCACAGCAAACGTGCATTCAGCACGAGGCCCTTGGACGCGTCCTTGTGAATAACCTTATCGACCGTCACGGCGCCGTAAAAGCCGCCGTTTTCGTGATCGATGGTATATTGCTCCCAGAACGGGAAAATAGAACCGTGCAGCAAATCCTCTTTCATTTCATCGCGCAGCTTTAAAAGTTTTTCCATCACTTTCACCCTTCCAAATCACTATAAATTCAAAGCAGCGACCCGGCTGAACGGAGCCAAAAGCCGCTGCTTTACAATCAATATTTGTCCAAAATACAGTCCAGAACACTGACTTCTTTGCCGTTTTTCAGGTAGACGCGTGTGACGCGCTTTGAGATGTCGCACACCACTTCGTAGTGGATTGTCTCCATGATGTCGGCAATTTCCGCCGCGGTGATCTCATCCTCGCCGTCGCGGCCGATGAGCGTTACGGTGTCCCCTACCTTCGCCTGCGGCACGGCGGAAACATCCACCATGCACTGGTCCATGCAGACTTTACCTAAAATCGGGCAGCGCGTACCGTGAATGAGCACACTGCCGCGGTTCGAAAGCCTGCGGGAGTAGCCGTCTGCGTAGCCGACCGGAATGGTCGCGACGCGCATGCGCTCCTTTGCGGTGAACGTGCGGTCGTAACTGATGTCCGATCCGGGCTCAATCTCCTTCACGTGCGAAATGACGGAGTGCAGGCTGAGCACCGGGCGGAAATCTGCGTGATGCTCCACGCTGAGCGACGGTTCCATGCCATATAAAATCACGCCCGCACGCACCATATCGAGGTGCATCTCGGGGTAATCGAGGATTGCACCGCTGTTCGCGCAGTGGTGAATTTTAAACGTGATGCCCTGCTTTTCAAGCTCCGCGATGAGCGCCATAAAGCACGAGAACTGCTTCAAGGTAAATGCCTTGCCATTCTCGCCACCATCTGCCACGGCAAAATGCGTGAAGATGCCCTCCGGGATAAGCCCCGGGCGGCGGCACGCTTCTGCCACAACGCTTACGGCCTCCTTGTCGCGCTCAATGTCCTGAAAATAGAATCCGAGGCGGCTCATGCCGGTATCGACCTTGACGTGAATCTTCACCTTAACGCCGCTTTTTACGGCGTTTTCGGAGAGCGCCGCGCAGTATTCTGCAGAATACGCGCACTGCGCAATGTCGTTTTCGGCAAGCACGTCTGCGGCTTCCGCCGGGGTATAGCCCAGCACAAGCAGCGGCAGCTTGATGCCCGCACGACGCACCTGCAAGGCTTCCTCAATGTTGGAAAGCGCCAGCCAGTCTGCGCCGAGGGCTTCGTATTCCTCTGCCATGCGCACCGCGCCGTGCCCGTAGGCATCCGCCTTAATCACACAGCAGACCATCGACCGGTTGCCGACATAGCGGCGAATTTCCTTAAAATTGTGCGCCGCCGCGTCGAGGTCGATCTGCGCCCATGTTCTTTTCTGTAAAATGTCCATAACCAAATTGTCCTTATACGCGGCTGCGCGGGCAGCATTTTGCCCGCGCATACCGGAATTTTATAAGGCGTTTCTGCCTTTTATTACTTGAAGTAACGCACGCCGCTCTCAAAGATCTGCTGATCCTTTTCGCCCGGCACGTTAAAGTAGAGGTTTTCGCCCTTGCGTTCGCTGTGGCCCATCTTGCCGAAGACGCGGCCGTCCGGGCTTGTGATGCCCTCGATGCCGCACACGGAGCCGTTCGGGTTCCATGTGATGTCGCCGCTCACCTTGCCGCACGGCGTGGTGTACTGCGTGGCAATCTGGCCGTTTTCGATGAGCTTTTTCAGCGCTGCGTCATCCGCTACAAAGCGGCCCTCACCGTGAGAGACCGGGATGGCGAAGACATCACCTGCGTTGACGCCGGAGAGCCACGGAGACTTCGTGTTTGTCACGCGCGTGTAGACCATGCGGGAAACGTGGCGGCCGAGCGTGTTAAACGTCAAGGTCGGGTCGTCGTCCTTGAGGTCCACGATCTTGCCGTAGGTGACAAGACCGAGCTTGATGAGCGCCTGGAAGCCGTTGCAGATGCCGAGCACAAGACCGTCGCGCGTGTCGAGCAAGTCCGTGACCGCCTGTGCGATCTTCGGATTGCGGAACGTTGTCGCGATGAACTTTCCGGAACCTTCCGGCTCGTCGCCGCCGGAGAATCCGCCCGGGATCATGATGATCTGGGAGGAGCGGATTGCCTTTTCCATGCGGTCGATGGTGTATTCGATGTCCTTTGCGCAGAGGTTCTGCACAACAAGAATCTCGGTCTCTGCGCCCGCCTTTTCAAACGCACGCTTCGTGTCGATCTCGCAGTTGGTGCCCGGGAATACCGGGATGAATACCTTCGGCTTTGCGACGCGGATGACCGGGGAGCCGGTGTACTTGTGGTTATCGAGCGGCACATCATATTCTACGGCGACGGTCTCCGCTTTATTCGCGAAGATTTTTTCGAGCTTGCCGTTCCAGGTCTCAATGAGGTCGTCCAAGTCGAGCGCTTTGCCGTTCAGCTCAATCTTTGCCGTATCGGTAACGGTGCCGAGCACAACAGCGTCGAATGTATTCTTGACGCTCTCAAGTGCATCTGCCGGAACTTCCACGACGAGTGCGCCAGCCTTCGGGGCAAAAAGCAGCTCTGCGTTTTCGGCAGTCTTCTCGAACTTGAAGCCGAGCTTGTTGCCGAACGCCATCTTTGCAACGGCAGCAGCCGCGCCGCCTTCCTTGACGACGTGTGCGGAAAGAACAGAGCCGTCCGCGATTTTTGCAAGCACGTTCTTGTAGTATGCCTTCAAAGCTTCCCAGTTCGGGAGCTCGGTTTCCTTGTCCTCCGGAATCGGCAGCAGCACGGCGTAGCTGCCGGCGTTCTTGAACGCGCCGGAGATCGTCTTGCTGGCCTTCGTCATCGTCACCGCAAAGCTGACAAGCGTCGGCGGGACATCGAGGTCTTCAAAGGAGCCGGACATACTGTCCTTGCCGCCGATGGACGGCAGGCCGAGGTTCAGCTGCGCGGTGAGTGCGCCAAGCAGGGCTGCGGCAGGCTTGCCCCAGCGCTCCGGCTTATCGTGCAGGCGCTCGAAGTACTCCTGGAACGTCAAGCGGGACTTCATCGGATCTGCGCCGACAGCTGCGAGTTTCGAGAGACTCTCCACAACGGCGTATGCTGCGCCGTGGAACGGCGAGAAGCGCGCAATACCCGGAATATAGCCGTAAGCCATAGCGGTGGCGTCATCGGTCTCACCCGTGAGCAGCGGAATCTTCGCAACCATGGCGTCTTCCGGCGTCAGCTGATACTTACCGGCAAACGGCATCAAAACGGTGCCTGCGCCGATGGAAGCATCGAAACGCTCGGAAAGGCCCTTCTGGCCGCAGACTTCGAGGCGGGAGAGGTTCTCTGCGAACGCCTCGTCCAGTGATTTATTCTCAAGGCAAGCCGGTACGGCGTTGCGGTAGTTTTTCGTTTCATCCGGTGCGGTGATGAACGCGTCTGCGTTCTGCGTCACACCATTCGTATCGAGGAATGCACGGCTCAGGTCGACTACGCGGTCGCCGCGCCACTCCATCTTGAGTCTCGGCTCTTCGGTGACGATGGCCACGACCTGCGCGTCGAGGATTTCCTCCTGCGC
>OJRV01000434.1_pt1 | contig 55472 bp, 48 predicted proteins | sample 1599241 | NCBI WGS metagenome assembly OJRV01 (sample SAMN04168656, study PRJEB22393) | human gut metagenome | biome: human gut microbiome; feature: stool | host: Homo sapiens | collected 2014-03-17 | reverse complement strand
TTAAAGCCCTCGTATCCAGCATAGAATCTCCATCCAATACCACACCGTCTAATGGAATTTTTTCACCAGGCTTTACAATAATAATCTCACCAATGGCAACACTTTCTGGAGATATGGTAATCAATTCCCCATTTCTTCTTACTGTAGCAGAATCTGGACGTATATCCATTAAGTCTGATATAGATTTTCTGGAACGCTTAACAGCCAATGACTGAAAAAATTCACCTACCTGATAGAATAACATAACAGCAACTGCTTCTGGATATTCACCAATGACAAAAGCCCCAATCGTAGAAACACTCATCAAAAAATGTTCATCAAATACACGCCCCTTTGAAATGTTCCTCACAGCCTGCCATACAACATCTCCACCAAGAATAACATAAGAAACAATGAGAAAAGTTAACTCGATAGGCAGTGGCACTTTCGCAAAAACAGTCAATGCCATACCAATGGCATAGATTGCTGCACCAGTCGCTAAACGAACTGTCAACTTCTTATCCTCATTGTTATAGGATTCATTGGCCTCCTGCTTTTTTTCCGGTATATAAGATTCCTGTACAATTTCAGAAACTTCCACATCTGGCTCATGGCTATGAACAATCGTTTCAATCTGACTGACTATCGTATCTGCGGCTGTCTGAGCAACATTGATTGTAAGCGTCTGCTTCATCAGATTTACCACTGAGGATTGCACTCCATCCAACTCTCCGATTTCTTTTTCAATTTTTGCGGAACAATTTGGACAGTCCAACCCTTTTAATAGAAATATGCGTTTCATGATAATCTCCTTATAATTTGTTTAATTGTTCAATTACTCAACTATAATATTAAAAAATATTATTTCTGCCAAAGATGCTCAAATCCCTTGTCAATAATCTCTTTCACATGATCATCTGCCAGCGAGTAGTAAACTATCTGTGCTTCTTTACGGAATTTTACCAGATTCGCTAGGCGTAATGCCTTTAACTGATGCGAAATTGCAGATTTTGTTACCCCCAGTAGCACTGCAAGATCACATACACACATCTCACTCTGTTCTAGAGCGTGTAAGATTTGTACTCTAGTTCCATCTCCAAATAGCTTAAACAAAGAAGCCAACTGGATATAATCATCTTTTGGCTGCATCTTGGATTTCACATCATTCACAATATCCTCATGAATTACATCGCAATTACAAATATAAGGCGTTTTTGACATATATTCACCTCCAAATAATAATAGTTGAACAATTACTCAACTATTATTATACTTATTTTTAAATTTATGTCAATAAGCTGATGTTAGTTCCCCATAAATTTTACAATTAAAACCAGCTCTTTATTCTTTTCTTAATCTTTTTTTCCCAGTATACCGTTTTGGCTTTCTTGTCACACTTCCTGTAAATTCCGATTTTTCCACGTAAAAAAGGATGTGCCTTTTTGTGTAATAGGGAATTCCAGGAAATTTCCTATTACACGAGAAATTGCTCTCTCATCACAGTTCACACATTATGCAAACTGCAATCCCATCTCGCACAATCTAATTATATCGTAGCTTTATTATCTCCGTTTATCCATTTATAGTCAAATACTATCATCAAATCGCCAAAATGGACAGCGCTTGCCAATACACTGATTGTTCTGAGCATAATGCGTACACTGGACTTCTGTGCATTCCATTTCGATTCCAAAATGCGTTTTTACAAAATCAACCGCCGCCAGAATCGCCAGATAAGAATCTCTTTTACAACACCTCGGACCGCCGGTGCGCGAAATCGCTTCCAGTGCTTTTGATGTCATCTGATTCGAAAGTCCCCAGGATCCCTCCGTCAGTGGCGTCGCTCCAGACAAGATAGATACAAACATACCTGCGCTGATTCCCGCTCCGCAGGCACCCCAGAATCCGCAGGTTCCTCCTGGAACGGCTTTCCCACGGTTCAGCATTTCCATCATAGATTCCCGCAGATTAATAGCACCTCCCGCATTTTTATATGCAGTAAGCAGCGCCGCTCCCACCATGACATGATGCTCCGGTCCATGCATATGGCAAAACGGTGCATCCATCATCTTCCGGACAATCTCGATCGGATTTCTGGATGTTTCGTCTATACACAGGGAAAGAATGGTGTCCAGTCCCTTCGTATGACAATCATTACAAACATAATGCCCGTTCTGGCATCTGGTCTTGCTCAATTCTTTTTTATGACATAATTCGCACTCCATCCATTCATCCTGTTCCAGATAAATAAGAGGTGCTTTACAGACAATACATTCTTCTTGCATGGGATTTCCATCTCCTTTACATTCATTTTCCGACCAGCGCGTTGAGTTTCTCCACTATATCCATACTTCCCGACCGGAAACCTTCCAGATCGAGTGTAATGTACAGAAATCCCATTTCTTTTAATGTCCTGCAGATCGTCTCCCGCTCAGCAATCGCTTTTTCAAATTTATCCGCATCCACCTCGATCCGGACAATATCGCCATGCAGGCGCAGGCGCACATTTCCGCCAAACACGCTTCGAAGATAATCTTCGCCTTTCTCAATCCGCTTCAAAACTTCCATGTCAAAGGAAGTTCCATATGGAAGGCGGGTCGCCATACATGGCATGGACGGACGGGATGCAACGGAAATTCCTAAATCAGCCGCAAATGCCTTGACATCCTTTTTCTCCAGTCCGCACTGTGCAAGTGGACTGACGACACCCAGCTCACGGAGTGCCTGGATACCCGGGCGGTACACATGCAGGTCGCTCTCATTGGTTCCGTCCATCACGCACGGAATCCCCTCTTCTCTTGCAAAATCCAGAAGTGTCGCGAACAGGTGGTGTTTGCAGATATAACAGCGGTTGACCGGATTCGTCCGGATGGCTTCCAGCTCCATCTCATTGACCTGGATAATTTTATGGATCGCGCCTAGCTCCTTTGCCACCCGCTCCGCGATCTCCAGATCACAGGCTGGGTGCAGCATGGTGTGAAATGTCACGGCATAAACCGGCATTCCCGTCTTCTTCGCCGTATCACACGCCAGCTTGAGAATCAGGCTGCTGTCCACACCGCCCGAAAAGGCGACACAGACCGGTGCTTTCGCTTTTTCTGCCATGAAATGTTTTAAAGCTTCTCTTTTTTCTGTCTCTGATATCATTGGTTTATTTTCCATGGTTCTTGATTCTCCTCTTAATTATCTAACGAGAATGCACTGTGCCGTTTTTCAATCTCAAAAGTGCCTACTGTAAACTAATACTTCCATCTTCCATTACTCCGTGGAATACTTCTATGAAGCGCTTCCCTGTCTCCCGGCAGATCGCGCGCACGCTCTCATACTCCGGATAGCACGTATCCACGCCGCCGCGCTTGCAGATTTTTACCTTTGCTGCCCCGTAACGGGTCTGGATCTCCTTTACTTCCCGTGGCAGTATCGTCCTCTCTACTGGATAACTGCGCACACCGATCGTGGTCGTACAGGAGAAGACAAGCTGTTCTAATTCTTCCCGTTTTTCTGCCGTTGTCAGTACATGAAGCACATACGCCGGACGGTTTTTCTTCATATATGCCGGTGTGTACCACACATCTCTGGCGCCCGCTTCCAGAAGCACCTCCATCGCATATCCCAGCGCCTCGCCGGTGCAGTCGTCCAGGTTTGCCTCCATGACCCACATGGAGCTCTCGTCGTGACCGTCTTTTCCGTTTTCTACTTCCACCGTTTTATCCGTCAAAAGCATCGCTCGCAGGATATTCGCGTGCGCAAAATCCTTATTTCCGGCGCCGATACCGATCTTTTCGATCTGGTACTTCTTCGGAAGCGCCGCTTCTGTCCGGAATGCCGCCGCGATCGCCGCGCCGGTCGGCGTTACCATCTCTCCTTCGACATCCCGAAGCGTCAGTTCCAAGCCCTGTGCCGCTGCGATATTTGCCGTCGCCGGAACCGGAACCGGCATTAAACCGTGCTGGCAGCGCGCGAATCCATGACCTTCGGAAAGCGACGATACCACCACGCGGTGGATTCCCAGATCCTCCAGGCAGAATGCCGCACTGATAACATCCACAATCGAGTCAATTGCACCGACTTCATGGAAATGAACCTCGCTGACCGGGATTCCGTGTGCTTTCGACTCTGCCCCCGCCACAATCTCAAACATCCGGCGCGCCAGGTTTTTAACACGGTCAGATGTATCCAGACGATCGATGATCTCGAAAATGTCATGGATGTTGCGGTGGACGTGAGGATGCATATGATCGTGGGTGTGAGCGTAATCATGGCTGTGCTCATGGTCGTGGGTGTGAGCGTGATCATGGCTGTGCTCATGGTCATGGCTGTGAGCGTGATCATAGCTGTGCTCATGGTCGTGAGTGTGTTCATGATCGTGATGATGCTCATGATCGTGCTCATCATGGCTATGTTCGTGCTCATGACCATGTTCGTGGTCATGATGATGCTCTTCTTCCTCTAAATGTACATCGAAATCATACGCATCGATTCCACATTTCTTCGTCCGCCCAAAATGCAGATGATACCCGGATACGCCCAGACTGTCCAGTGCCCGTACCAGTTTTTCCCGGCTTGCTCCAAGATCCAACAGTGCGCCAACCGTCATATCTCCACTGATTCCAGACGCACAATCCAGATATAAGATTTTCTCATCCATTTTTACTTCTCCCTCTACTTTTCTCATTTTATTGATACATTTCCGTTTTTCGCTTTTATGCAATTATCACAAACCACTATCACTCTGCCGTCTTCTTCGGCTCCCGCACCGCCAGGCGGTTGATCTGCGCCGCCAGATATGCTGCGCCGTAGCCGTTATCTATATTTACAACCGAAATACCGTTCGCACAGGAATTAATCATCGTGATCAATGCCGACAGTCCATGAAAACTTGCACCATAGCCGACCGAGGTCGGAACCGCAATGACCGGATTTTCCACCAGCCCGGCGACAACTGTGCCAAGCGCGCCTTCCATTCCCGCCACCGCAATCACGCAGTTTGCCCGCGCAATCGCCTCGCGTTTGGATAAAAGGCGATGGATGCCCGCCACCCCTATATCATAGTAGCGCTCCACGCGGCAGCCGAAAAATTCTGCCGTTTTGGCAGCTTCCTCCGCAACCGGGATATCCGCAGTTCCGCCTGTGCAGACTGCCACCAGCCCTTCCAGCTTCCGCGGTGTCTCCGATGATTTTCTCGCCTGCAAAATTTTTGAAACCGGATCGTATTCTATCTCCGGGATGCGCGCCCGCACTAGATTCCACTGCTCCGGCGTCGCCCGCGTTCCGAGTACTTCCCCATTTTCCCGGTACAGCGTCTCGAAAATATCCGCCAGATAGGCATCCGGCTTTCCTTGGCAGAACACCGTCTCTGGGAATCCCGAACGCAATTTCCGGTGCAGATCCAGCTTCGCATACCCTAAATCTTCGTAAGGAAGATTCTTGAACGCGTTCTCCGCTTCCTCAATACTTGTATCCCCCCGTTTTACCTCTTCCAACAGCTTCCGAACATCCATTTCTTCCTCATTTCTCCTTGTCAAATCCCGATTTTCTCTGTCAATATGTGAACTGGCTAAACTGCTGCCATCTTTTCCTGCAATGCCTTTAAATCAATCTGCCGCGTGCAAATCCGCTTCAAAAGAGATTCCGAATGGCTCACAATCACCATTCCCAGCTCCCGCTCCTTTGCCTCATGCAAAAGCGCCTGCCAGATCTGGCTCTGGGCCACTGCGTCAAACATCGCGGTGATCTCATCCGCCAGCAGATACCGCGGATTTGCCGCCAGCGCTCTGGCAATACAGAACCGCTGCAGTTCGCCGCCGGAAAGCTCCGATGGAAACCGATCCAGCCATTCTTCCCGGATGCCAAGCCGTCCCTGGCTCTCCTCATCCACCTGACCGCCCTCACTGAGAACCTGGCGCATCCGCCAGCGTGGGTTGAGCGCCTGCTCCGGGTGCTGCCAGATTAACTGCACCGGCATACAGCCCCGGATATTCTCAATCGGTATGCTGTCAAGCTCTACCGTTCCCGCCTCCGGTCTCTCATATCCCGCCAGCAGGCGGCACAGCGTCGTTTTTCCATATCCGCTCGGCGCCACCAGACCCACACGCTCTCCTGGCTCAATTTTCAGGGAAATACGCGTCAGCACGTGGCGCCCTCCATTTTCATACGAAAAAGATAGGTTTTCTGCCTTTAGTGACATCTCATTCTCCTCCAAAAAATTCATGTTCCGGCAGTGCCCGGTAGAGCGCCTGCGTGTATGGCTCTTTCAGATTCCGTCCCTCCCGGAAGTTCTCCGGCTTTGCTTCCTCCAGAATCGTCCCATCATAAAACACCAGAATCCGGTCCGCCATCTCAATCGCCAGTTCCAGATCATGAGTAATCAGAAGCACCGCTGCCCCGTCCTGTGCCATCTCTTTTAAATGACGGATCACATGGCGCGCGGTCATCGCCTCCAGCCCCGGTGTCGGTTCATCCGCCACAATCAGCCTCGGCTCCTGCATCAGTGCCGCTGACATCAGGACGCGCCGCGCCATGCCGCCCGACAGCTCAAATGGATAACATTTTTCCACTGATTCATCCAGCCCGTACCGCTTCAAAAGCTGGCGGCATTTTGCCCGCGTCGCTTCATCTTTTCTGCCGCCACAGATCTGATCCCCGACCCGCATCAACGGATCGAGGTAGGAAACCCCCTGCGGAATCAGGGAAATCCCATTGCCCCGCAGCCCGGCAAGCCGCGTCTCATCCAGAACCTCTCCCTGATAGAAAATTTTTCCTTCCATCCGGCAGTTGTACGGCAAGATTCCCAGAATCGCGTGCGCCAGCAGGCTTTTTCCCGAACCACTCGCCCCGACCACCGCCGTCAGCTCCCCACTGAAAAGTTTGCAGGAAAGGTCGCGGAGCGGATGGAGTTCGCGCCGTCTAAGCCCACGCGCATACTGCGTAAAATATAAGTTTAGATTTTGAATTTTCAATATCGGCTTTTCCATGGAATCACGATTTTCACGCAATCTCCGTTCTTTGAGAACGTCTGTCTGTTCCAAATCTGATAGCCGCATCGTTTTTGATTGTTTTTGTCTTAATCGCATCATTTTATCAAAATATATGTTTTTCTGCCTCATTCCCAGCATCCTCTACTCATGCGCGCTCCCCGGATCCATCAGCCGCCCCAGGCTCTGCCCGATCGCCTGAAATCCCAGCGTTACCAGCACCAGTGCCGCGCCCGGAAAGAGCGCCAGCCACCATTTTCCGGTAATCAGGTACGACATACTCTCGGATAAAATAACACCGATCGCCGGTTGCTCGGAGGAAAGACCGAAGCCCAGAAAGGTCACGCCCGCCTCATGAAGAATCGCATGGGGAAAGAGAAGAATTAACCCGGTCACAAATTGCCGCGATACCTGCGGGACGATGTGGTTCCAGGCAATCCACCAGGGCTTTTTCCCCAGTTTTTCGGAGATCCGCACATACGAACTTTCCCGGATCTGTAAGATTTCCGCCCGCAAAAGCCTCGCCAGCGACGCCCAGTGCGTCAGGGCAATCCCGGCTGCCACACCCCGGAATCCCTTTCCCAGACTGTAGGAAATCAGGATCAGGAGAAGCATGTGCGGGATTCCCATTACCAGATTAATCAGCCCGCATACCAATGAATCCATCAGTCCCCTGCCAAGCGACGCCAGCAATGCAAGCGCCAATGCCACTGCGGCGCTGATCGCCGCGGTCAGAAGCCCCAGCCGGATGCTTAAAGAAAGCCCCGCAACCGTCCGTTTCAGCATATCCCGCCCCATCCAGTCGGTTCCAAACAGCCCGCCGGTTCCCGGAGGCAGGTTTTTTCTCGCAAAATCGACCTGCTGTGCGGCATCCTCCCAGACGATTCCAAGCACTGTCACCAAAATCAGGAAAAGGAGGGAAATTCCCAGCAGCCAGAGTGTTTTCTTTCTCATGCCCTGCCTCCTTTCCTAAGTCTCGGATCGACCAGCCGGTACAGCCCATCCGCCGCTGCATTTCCTGCAAATACAAGCACGGCACTGATGAGTGTAATTCCCAGCAGAAGCGGGATATCGCTTCCCAGCCCCGCCGTGACCGCCGCCTGTCCGAGTCCCGGATAGGAAAAGACCTGTTCCACCAGCACCGAACCGCCGAAAATCTCGCTGATCGAGCCAAATTGCAGCGTAATTACCGGGAGAAGCAGGTTGCGGAGTCCATGCCGGAAAATCAGCCGCCAGCCGCTCTCGCCCCGCGCCCGCGCATAGAGTACGTAATCACTTTCCAGAATCTCAATCACTTTTTCGCGCGTGTGCATCGCAGTCGAAGAAATCCCTGTCAGTCCCAGCGTACACGCCGGCAGAAATGCGTGATACAGGCGATCCGCCAGGCTGACCTCGTCCGCCGCCATTCCCACCGGGACACTGAACCCGATTGGGAAGATGGGAAGCTGCACTGTAAAGAGAAGCAGCAGCACCAGCGCCAGCCAGAAGGACGGCGTTCCCGCGATCACGATGCAATAGCCCGTAATCAGGCGATCCACCCACTTCCCCCGTTTTGCCGCCGCTGCAATTCCTAAAAATATCCCCACGATTCCCGAAAACAGCCACGCAGACAGAAGGAGCCACACTGACGCAGACGCCTTTTCCGTGATCACCTCCAGCACCGGTCTGCGGTACAAAAGGGAAATGCCAAAATCACCATGACAGATGCCCGAAATCCAACTAAAGAAGCGCTTCCAGACCGGCACACCAACGCCCCAGTACGCCTGCAGCTTCTCGATCTGCTCCGGCGCCATCGAGCCGAGCGCCGTCTGCCCGACATTCGTCTGCAGCGGATCGACCGGAGACATCGACACCAGCAGAAACGATACCAGACTGACTGCCAAAAGCAGCAGAATCAGGTGCAGCAGACTGCGCCCAAACCATTTCATCCTACTCATAGTACCACCGATCGACATTGTTGACGATGGACCAGCCGTGACCGTGCGGATGCACCTTCTGCTCTGCGACATGAAGCCCGTCTCTCACCCAGTACAGATGATCGACATTCACCAGCCAGATCCACGGAAGATCACCCTCGGCTGAAACGCCCGTCTCGCCGTCCCACTGCGCCTTTTTCCACAATTCATACGAACTTTCCAGATCCGGTGCTGCCAGGGCCTCATCCATATAAGCGTCCACGGTCTCATTCGCATACGGCGAATATTCTGCCAGCCCCGTATCTGCCTTTGTATGGTAAATATTATAAAATTCCATCGGCGTGTGCGCGCCCCAGCCCCAGAGAAGCGGCTGCGACTGTGCCTCGTCATACGCAGTATCCCAGCCGGTGCCGCGGATCGATGCGTCAATTCCAATCTCTTTTAACTGCTGCGCCGTATCGGCTGCCAGCGCCTGACGCACCGAATCCCCGGTCGGATAGAGAAATTCCAGAATGGCTTTCACTCCATCCTTTTCGCGGATGCCGTCGGCATTTTTCTTCCATCCCGCCGCATCCAGCATCTCTTCCGCTTTCTCCGCATCATAGGAAATGTTCTCCATTTCATCGTTGTACCACGGCATCTTGTCACAGACACTATATGCCGGGCTGCCGTAACCATTTAACACATGATCGATCATTTCCTGCCGGTCAATCGCCAGGTTGATCGCCCGGCGCACCTGCACATCCGCGGTAAAATCATTGCCGATTTTTACGCCATCCTCCCGTACCGTCTCCGGCACTGCCGGGAGGTTAAATCCACGGTTGTCCACCGTCTCACAGTCCAAAAGACTGAATTCTGGAATCGACTGGTCTGCATAGGACGCCGCCGTGTACGCCACATCCACCTGCCCGGCGCGCACCGCCGCAAATGCCGCATCCTCTTCCATAAAGAGAATCGTGACCTGCCGCATCTTCGGCGCATCCCCATAATAATCCGGGTTAGCTTCCAGAATCACCTGCTGCCCCTTGTCCCACTGTTTCAGGATATATCGCCCGGAACCGATCGGATGTGTGCCGTAATCCGTTCCATATGCATGCTCCGGCACAATTCCCGTCACCGCCATCGTGTATGACCAGATAGCAAACGGGCGTTCCATCTCAAACACAACCGTCACATCATCGATCGCCTCCGCCTGTTTCAGCATTGAAAAATCGTTGACGGAACTCGTCTCTTTCAATGTGTTATAAGTGAATGCCACATCCTCCGCGGTCAGCGTCTCGCCATCCGTGAATTTCGCATCGTCGCGGATCGTCACCGTCCATGTCATTCCATCCTCGGAGGTCTCCACATCCGTCGCCAGATCATACCCGATACTCAAATCTGCTTCTGTCACCGTCAGGGTGCTCTGGATCAGCGGTTCATGCATATGCTCGCCCGCGCCCCAGCTATATGCCGGATCAAAGCCCGCCTCCGGCTCTGAAGTCGGCGGCATTGCGATAATAACGCTTGTTTGGGTATTTTCCGCTGCATTTTCGCCGTTTTCAACATTTTCCGTCTGTTCTGCGCCGGAACCGCCTTTCTGCGCCTGATTTCCAGCGTTTCCGCATCCGGAAAGCATGACTGCCACCGCTAAGGCAGTGACGCCAAGTGCCCTGGCTTCTCCGAACACCTTTCCAATGATTTTGCCTGTATTTTCTCGTTTTTTCATATTTTCTGTTGTACCCCTATATTTTTCTTTATGAAACAAAAGGATATCAGAAAAGTGCGATCCCTGCTGAACCGCTGTACCTTCCTGGTATCCTTCTCCATTTTTCTTATTTATCTCAGTTAAAAAAGAATGTGCCTTGGCACATTCTCGCGCCGAGCGCGGTCGCTTGCGACATGTTTCTTCTTCGCGCGAGTGCGCATCCCGCGGAGCGTTTTTTGTTTCATAGGACGCAATTTCCTATGAAACGAGAATACTCCCACCTCTTTAGGTGGTGAGTCCTGATTCCTATTTTTTCGTTCCCCCGCTTCTGCAAGGCAGCATCTGCTTGTGCAGCGCTGTTTTCTTTTTCTTATATACATTTAGACTCATTTTAGATGTCTGTTATCTTATTATTATTCCGTCGGCGTCGTCTTTCTCACATTCGTCTCCAGGAAACGGTTATATCCGAGCCAGCCCGGATTCTCCCCGCCGCTCTTTAAGACTTCCAGCATCGTCTCCATCTTCGCATCGGTATTGTCCGCGAAATTCAATGCCAGCGCCTCCAGAAGCGCCGGTTTCTTCGGGGAACCGTACTCTAATTCGCCGTGATGCGCAAGGATGCAGTGCTTTAACTCCGCCGCTGTCTTTACCGGGAATCCCGGAATCTCCTTAATACGGTCTGCAACCATCATCGTGCCGATCACGATATGACCTAAGAGCTGACCGTCGTCCGTATAATCATTTTCCGGAAATGCGGATAATTCCTGCACTTTTCCGATGTCGTGGAACAGCGCCGCCGTCAGAAGCAGATCGCGGTTCAGCGCCGGATATGACTTCGTGTAGAAATCACAGAGTTTCATAACACTTAACGTATGTTCCAAAAGTCCGCCCACAAAACCATGATGCACACTCTTCGCCGCCGAATGGAAGCAGAATTTCTTCACAAATGCCTTATCTTCCAGGAAATAGCTGGATGCCAGCTTTTTCAGGTACGGATTCTGGAAAGACTGCACCAGAGCCGTCAGCTCCTGATACATTATCTTGATATCCTTTGAGCTGACCGGAAGGTAATCGCTTTCCTGATACTCGCCCTCGTCCGCCTTGCGTATGCGCTTGATATTTAACTGGTTGGAACCCTGGAAAACCGTCACATCGCCGTCCACATAGACGTACTGCAGCGGCTCAAAATCATTGATGCCCGGGGAACTTAAATCCCAGATTTTGCAGTCTACCGTGCCTGTTTTATCCTGAAGCAGCACGGAAGCGTACTCTTTTCCGTTTTTCGTCACCGCGTGCTGTTTCGTCTTACATAAATATACGTCCGAGACTCTCATTCCTTCCCGGAACTGTTCAATATATCTCATTCTGCCTATATCCTCCTGAATTTCTATCTGGCGCGCAGAGCTACCAAAAATGGAATTTCCGTGTATCCGTCGCGCCCTTTCCGCATCACATTTACCGATACAGACACGCCGCTCGCGGAATTTTCAATCTGCGCCTGGAGATCTTTGAAACTTCCGATCTCCTTTGTGCCAAATTTCACAATAATATCGCCGGGCTGGATGCCAGCGTCATATGCCGGGCTGCCGGAGACTGCCTCCGTCACATAAACGCCCGCCGGAATGCCGCTCCCCTGCATCGCACGGCTCACATCCTGTCCCAGGATGCCCAGATATGCCGCCGAAACGCCATTCGTCAGCCGCTCCAGAATCGGCTTGTAGCTGGAAATGGTGTACGCCGCCGTCCGATCCGTACAGCTCTCGCTGCGGCAGGACTCCGATGTCCAGCCGACCATCTCTCCGGCTGTATTGATCAAAAAGGTACCCGTCTGCGAATTGCTGCTGATATCCGCATACAGGATCCGCGTCAGTCCATCTGTAATCTGCACATTGCGCGCCACGTAGGATACCGTTCCGAACGAAAGCGAATGCACCTGTCCGGACGGACCGCCGATACCTACGAGGACATCGCCTGCCTTGACCGTATATGAATTGGCAAGTGAAAGCACCTGCACCTTTTTCCGCTCTTCTTCCGGCAGATTGCCGGACGGCACCGCCACAACTGCCATTCCGAGCACTTCGTCAATCTGGCGCACTGTACCAGCGATCTTCGTTCCATCCGAAAATCTCACATTGATCGAATCTGCTGCCCGCACCGCATCGGCGTAAGTAAAGATCAGAAATTCTCCATCACTCTCCGCGATGACTGCACCTGCATAATCACCCGTATTTTCCACCGGGTTTCCAAATATATCCGTATCCTGTTTGCCGGAGCTGACCGTCACGATCGACTTATCACCCTGTTCCCCGATTCCACGCAGCACCGACGTCATCGAATTGAAATTGTCTGCGGAAAACTGATAGCTGGAAAGCGCCTCGCTGACCGCCTCATCAATCTCCTGCTCCATTTGTTCCGGCTGCGCTGTCATATCCGCATCTGCACCGTCCGACGGCGAAACAGAGTCCGGATCGTCCTTGGAAAACTCGACTGAGGATGTCTCCTGCATCCCATTTTCCTGAAAACACCGATCCGCAAACGGCTTTACCGCCGCAAACGAAACCGCCGCGACTCCTCCAAATGCGGCTGACGCGCATACAAAGAGAGCCACCCGCTTCGCAATCTGTTTTCTGGTCAGCGGCGGCTTCACTATCGTTTCTCTCATGAATTCCCGTTTTTCCTTTTTTTCAAGTTCTTCTGAATCCGGCATTTCACTTTCCCCTTTGCATAACATATCCTAATTATACTTTCCTTCTTAAGGTTATGCAAGAAAAAAGTGCGAATGCTTGGCTAGACGGCGGGGAATGTGATATAATGTGAACACTTGACGAGGTCTTTTCGAGTCTAGTGAGAACTTATACCTGACCACTTAATGAGGTCTTTCACGAATTTAGTGGTCACGGTATCATGTGAACACCATTTAAATTAAGAGGATTACCACAACATGAATGAAAAAGCATTAAAAACTCTCGAATATACAAAGATCATCGACCAGCTCACGGAGTACGCCTCCACGGAGATGGGAAAACAGATGTGCCGGGAACTGCAGCCGTCCTGTGATCTGGGGACGATCCGGCAGAGCCAGACGGAGACGACCGATGCCCTGACGCGCGTCCGCATGAAGGGAAGTCTCTCCTTCGGCGGCGTGAAGGATGTGCGTGGTTCCATGAAACGTCTGGAAATCGGAAGTTCCCTGGGGATCCCGGAGCTTCTCGCTGTCAGCTCCCTGCTGACAGTCGCTGCCCGCGCGCAGAGCTACGGACGCCATGAGAAATCCGAAGAATTTCCAGATGATTCCCTTGATGAGCGCTTCCGCGCCCTGGATCCGCTGACGCAGGTCAACAATGAGATCAAGCGCTGCCTGCCATCCGAGGATGAGGTCAGCGATGACGCAAGTCCGGGACTTGCCAAAGTGCGCCGCTCCATGAAGATCGTGGGCGGACGCGTCCATACCCAGTTAAATTCTATTTTAAATTCCAGTCGGACCTATTTACAGGATGCCGTCATCACAATGCGCGACGGGCGCTACTGCCTGCCGGTCAAGGCTGAGTATAAATCCCAGGTTCCAGGCATGGTGCACGACCAGTCCTCGACCGGTTCGACTGTATTTATCGAGCCGCTCGCGATCGTCAAGCTGAACAACGAACTGCGCGAGCTGGAAATCCAGGAAAAACGGGAAATTGAGTTCGTTTTGGCAGCTCTTTCCAGCCAGCTTATGCCTTACACCGACGCGATCCTCTCGGATCTTTCGATTCTGGCAGAGCTCGATTTCATTTTCGCAAAGGCAGCTCTTTCCCGCCACTATAACTGCGTGGAACCGAAATTTAACAACAAACGGTATATCAATATCAAGGACGGACGCCATCCGCTCTTAAATCCGAAACAGGTCGTTCCGATCAACATCTGGGTTGGCGATTCGTTTGACCTTCTGATTGTGACGGGTCCAAACACGGGTGGTAAAACCGTTTCTTTAAAAACCGTCGGACTCTTTACCCTGATGGGGCAGTCAGGACTCCATATCCCGGCATTTGAGGGATCCGAGCTGGCTGTTTTTGACAATGTATTTGCCGACATTGGCGATGAGCAGAGCATCGAGCAGAATCTGAGTACATTCTCCGCCCATATGACGAATATCGTTTCGATTTTAAATGAGGCGGACGCCAATTCGCTCTGTCTCTTCGATGAGCTCTGTTCCGGTACCGACCCGACCGAAGGCGCGGCGCTGGCGATTGCGGTTTTAAATTTCCTGCACAACATGACCTGCCGGACGATCGCAACCACGCATTACAGCGAATTAAAAGTCTTTGCGCTGACCGCGCCAGGCGTTGAAAATGCCTGCTGCGAGTTCAACGTCGAGACTCTCCGCCCGACCTACCGCCTGCTCATCGGTATTCCAGGAAAAAGTAATGCATTTGCCATTTCCCGCAAGCTGGGGCTGCCGGATTATATCATCGACGAGGCGAAAAACCAGATGGAGCAGAAGGACGAATCCTTCGAGGATCTGCTTGCCAATCTGGAAAACAGCCGCGTGACCATTGAAAAAGAGCGCGAAGAGATCGCCTCCTATAAACAGGAAATTGAAACGCTGAAGAACCGCCTCCAGCAGAAGGAAGAACGTTTCTCCGAGCAGAAGGAAAAAATGCTTTCCAAAGCCCGCGAGGAAGCTCAGAAGATCCTTCAGGATGCGAAGGACACCGCCGATCAGACGATCCGCAACATCAACAAGCTTGCCAAGTCTTCCGGCGTCAATAAAGAACTGGAAGCCGAGCGGACCAAGCTGCGCGGCAAGATCCAGGATGTAGACAAGAAACTGGCAGTTAAGAAAACCGCCGCACCGAAAAAAGCCGTTTCCGCGAAAAAGCTGCGTCTCGGCGATACCGTGCGCGTTCTCTCGATGAATTTAAAGGGAACCGTCAGCTCCCTGCCGAACGCCAAGGGCGATCTGTATGTACAGATGGGAATTCTGCGCTCCCTCGTCAATATCCGCGATCTGGAAATGGTCGAGGAAGCATCCATCACCGGACCGGGACTTTCCGGCACGCATACGGGCGGTTCCCGCGGATCCGGAAGCGGAAGCAGCAAGATCAAGATGTCCAAGTCCTTCAGCGTATCGCCGGAGGTCAACCTGATTGGCATGACCGTCGATGAGGCGATCCCGGTACTCGACAAATACCTGGATGATGCCTACCTGGCGCATCTTCCGCAGGTCCGCGTCGTACATGGTCGTGGAACCGGCGCTTTGAAAGCGGGCGTACACCGCCACTTGAAGAAATTAAGCTATGTCAAGGAATACCGGCTTGGCGAGTTTGGCGAAGGCGATACAGGCGTTACAATCGTGACATTTAAATAAGAAATATCCATAACTGTGAAGGTACTGAACAGTTACAAATATCCAAAAAAACAGGAGGAATCAACATGGCTGAAAAGCAGCGCATTCTCATCGTAGATGACGACTACAACATTGCTGAACTAATCTCACTTTACCTGACGAAAGAATGTTTTGAAACGAAAATTGTCGGAGACGGGGAAGAAGCTCTCCGGGTATTTCCCGAATTTCAGCCCAACCTGATTCTCCTTGATCTGATGCTTCCGGGCATCGACGGCTATCAGGTCTGCCGGGAACTGCGAAGTACCTCCCAGGTGCCAATCATCATGCTCTCCGCCAAGGGCGAAATCTTTGATAAGGTGCTGGGGCTGGAGCTGGGCGCCGATGACTACATGATCAAACCATTCGATTCGAAAGAGCTGGTTGCCAGAGTCAAAGCCGTTCTGCGGCGCTACCAGCTGCCGGTGCAGATGCCTGCATCGTCCGTGACCGAACAGCATGGCAATTTTGTCGAATATCCGGATCTCATCGTCAACCTGACGAACTACTCCGTCATTTACAACGGACACTCGATCGAGCTGCCGCCGAAGGAACTGGAACTGCTCTATTTCCTCGCGTCCTCACCAAACCAGGTATTCACAAGGGAGCAGCTTCTCGACCATATCTGGGGATATGAATACATCGGCGACACGCGGACGGTAGATGTCCATATCAAGCGCCTCCGTGAAAAAATCAAGGGCAACGACAAGTGGGCGCTGACGACCGTCTGGGGGATTGGATATAAATTTGAGGTAAAACGGTAACTGTTAGTAAAGGAACTGAACTGTTACGTGAAGAGGTAACCGGAGGTTTACCATGAAATCAAACCACTACACACATTCTCTTTATTATAAACTGCTGATCGGCTATCTCATCTTCGGTCTGCTTGGATTCATCACGATCGCGACCATCTCATCTGAGATGACCTACCACCATCTGGTGGAACGCGAATCGGAGGTTCTGTATGACGAGGCGACCATGATTGCCGATCGGTGCAGCAAAGCCTACGAGGGCAAAACCATCAATCTCGACTCGGCATACCCACAGATCGAGGCGGTTTCCGCTTATCTGCAGTCGGATATCTGGATCCTGAACCATGAAGGCACCATCGTTGCGGACAGCAGCGACAGTCGTACCGGCATCGCAATCGACGATTTCGACCCGACCGCACAGGGCAACCGGCTCTATTCCATCGGACAGTATTACAACCTGTTTGACAGCAAGGTACTCTCCGTTTCCGCCCCGATCACAGGCAATATGAAGACCTACGGCTACATCGTGATTCATATGCCAATCCAGAACATTGAGGCGGAACAGAACGGATTTCTGAATATTATTTACATAACATCGATCATCCTGTTCTTCCTATCCCTGGTGGTGCTTCTTGTTTTTACAAAAGTGGTCTATTTCCCGCTCAAAAAGATTACGGTCGCAGCCAATGAATATGCAGCCGGAAACCTGGCACACAATATCCCGATTACCACCCACGACGAGATCGGCTATCTCGCCAGCACATTAAACTATATGTCCAGCGAGTTAAATGAAATGGAACAGTACCAGCACAATTTCATCGCGAACGTATCGCACGATTTCCGCTCGCCTCTGACTTCCATCAAAGGCTATCTCGAGGCAATTCTCGATGGCACAATCCCGCAGGAACTCTATCACAAATACCTGCACATCGTCATTTCCGAGACCGAGCGCCTTAACAAGCTGACACAGGGCATGCTGACGCTCAACTCTCTGGACAGCAAGGGCTATTTAACCCGAACCAATTTCGATATCAACCGGACGATCAAGGATACCGCCGCAACCTTCGAGGGCACGTGTAGCGCAAAAGGCATCACGTTTGACCTGACCTTTGCGGATAGCATCCAGATGGTCTACGCCGATCTCGGAAAAATCCAGCAGGTTCTCTACAACCTGATCGACAACGCGATCAAATTCAGCCACGAGGATTCGATCATTTACATCCAGACCTCCATCCGGTATGAAAAAATCTTCATTTCCGTCAAAGACACCGGCATCGGCATCCCGAAGGACAGCCAGAAGAAAATCTTTGAACGTTTCTACAAGACCGACTTATCGCGCGGAAAAGATAAAAAGGGCACCGGGCTGGGGCTTGCGATTGTCAAAGAGATTATTCAGGCACATGGGGAAAATATCGACGTTGTCAGCACCGAGGGCGTGGGGACGGAATTTATTTTCAGTCTGCCGAAGGCGACGGCGCTATAGCAAATTGAAACTGTCCAATCCCTTCGCAATTACAGCAAATCTTCCATCTGGCATCCCAGTGACCGTGCAAGCGCACGCACGGTTTCTGCGGATGCTTTTTGAATCTTCTTTTTTCCCTGTTCATACTGCTGAATACTCCGCAGCGTAACCCCCGATTGCTCTGAAAGATCCTTTTGGGTATATCCCGCCATCTTCCGGATCCGCCGCAACGCGTTTTTCCCCTGCTCTTTTCTTCGAATGATTCTGTCTGCCGCCTCAACAAATTTATCCTCCGGAGCTTCATGAAGTGCCGGATACATTTCCACAACCTCCCGGACCGGAAGCCCTGCTTCAATTTCCTTAAATTTCTTCTCACTGTACCACTGATAATACGCCAGTATCCAGCCACTCCAATACTCTCTGGAACAGGTAAATTCTACCTGCGGTTCCGGCAGTTCGTCCTTTTTTCCCGCTTTTCGAAGCACTTCCTCCGCAAGCTCCGTTCCAGAAAAGCCGCTCACTACTCTTGGTACACCTTCCCCAAATTTTTCTGCATACCCGGTTGTAAGAAACAATTTCCAAAAATCTTCCAGATCCATCCCACAGGCATTGACCGCATAATCTGTCATTTCCCCCAGATTTCTCATCGCATCATCCAGATATTCAATCCCATAAGCGCTCATCCTCAGCCGACACCTCCCCTCGAATCAAATCCCGCATATAAATACCGTCGATATCATCCTCTTCCACCTTTTTCCGGTATGCATTTCTAGCTTGCTCATCCCTGGCTCTTCGTTTTACATAATATTCCACTGAATCTACTCCTTCATAAGAAAGAAAGTGTATCGCCTGAAATGCCTTCTGACTCTTTAATACATACTGCTCTCCCAATTTTCCCAGCCGCATCGCATACGAAAGCTGCTCTAACGATATTTCATTATTTACAAACGCCCTTGCAAATGAAAAATACGAATCATCCGCCCGGTACCCAATCACCACATCATATCCGTCCACATCCGGGAGGAAATGTTCCAGCAGCCACTCTCTTCCCCGTTTCATGACCGCCGAAGAAAGGCGGATTTTCCGGTATTTCATCAAAATCGCCAGCCAATGAAGAACGCTGTAGTGCTTCTCCATCAAATTTAAAATCAAAAGACCGGTTTCATCCATTTCATACTGATTCACATAGCCGTCCTCCCGCTCGGCGCACGACCACTCCTTCGCCAGCTCCAGACTCTCCGTACAATAAAAGCCCTGTCCGTAGTCATTATAGACCTTTCCCTGACCATACATAGGAGTAGAAATAATTTCCAAGGAACCGTGATATAAAATTTTTCTCATTCTGAGGAACCTCCTTATCTATTATGGGAGCAAGTAGAAACATGTGGTATATAAAAAATAGATTCGTTTTAATGAAAATAACTCTATAGAGATATTTTTATTAATATTATATCTCTATAAAGTTATTTAATCAATTTTTATTTCAGATCTTAAAAAGATATGCCACCTTACAGTACGCACCTTACACAAACTGTAACTGTCCTTTCACGATGTTTCGAATTACACCTACCGCGCCTCTTCCCCCGGAAAATGCGCGTCGGACCGCTTCAGAATCTCCCGGGCAGTCTTTGTCTTTCCAAGACCACCAAAGGTACAACGCAGTTCCAGCGGCAGCGACAGACCGATCTCATAGATCGCGCCGATCGTCTCATCCAGCGGGATCACCTTGTCGTAGCCTGCCAGAATCATATTGGCGCTGGCGAGCGCATTGCTTCCGCCCATGATATTTTTGCCGAGGCACGGCCATTCAACACGGTTTCCAACCGGATCGCAGGCAAGCCCTGTGATATTCTGAAGCCCTACGGACGCCGCATCCAGCTCCATATTCAAAAGTCCGCTGGCAAATCCCATATCCGTTCCGTGTCCCGTGTGCGATGCCGCCAGCGCACCATTGACATCAAAATCAACAATCGCTTTTTTCACCGGTGCATCCAGAGATTCCCGGATCATGGAGGCGATCCGCGCCGCCCCTGCCACATGCGAACTGGAAGGTCCGCGCATCACCGGACCGAGTACATCATTGAAGATACTGCAGGGTAGTTTTTCCATGGTTTGTCCTCCTTTTTGTATCAATCATTCCATGCTTTTTATTCATCATTTTTGATTCGTGTTTTTGTAAAGGAAAAGGGAACGTCCAACTTCAACGTCCCCTCTCGTTTCTATCGTCCCATTAAAATAAATGGAATTCTGGATACTACCGGAACATTCGTAATAATCGCTAATGCTGCCAGCATCGCTACCAGGAATGGTACTGCATTTCGAACCGTATCTCCAAATTTACATCTTGCAATATTGGTTGCCGTGTATAAGCAGACACCTACCGGCGGAGTTGCCAGACCGATGGTCAGGTTCAGGCAGACAATCATACCAGTCTGAATCGGATCAACGCCCAGGCTTGCCATCGCCGGTGCCAGAATCGGCGCTACCAGCATGATTGCCGGAGCACTATCCATAAACATACCAACAACCAGAAGAACCAGATTGACCAGTAACAGTTTTACTGCTAAAGAAGTATGAAGACCAACCAGCATATTCGTTACAGAAACTGCCCATCTCTCATTGGAGATAACCCATCCAAACAGATAGCAGCCGCCGACAATCAGCATAACCGTACCACTGTCGATCGCGCTGTCGATAATCGATTTCCAGAGCTCTTTCCAGCCAACGGTCCGGTATACAAATGCCGACAGAATCAGGGAATAAAGAACCGCTGCCGCCGCTGCCTCGGTCGGAGTAAAGAAACCACCCATGATACCGCCAACAACGATGATCGGAAGTCCGATACATGGAAGTGCCTGTCTGGTTGCTTCCCATTTTTCCTTCCAGCTTGTCTTAGGACCTGCTGAAAAATCACGTTTCACTGCAAATACATAGACAACCAGCATCATGATAATACCCATCAGGATACCCGGTACTACTCCGGCGATAAACATATCGCCAACGGATACCTTCGCTGCCGCACCGTAAATAACGAATGCCAGACTCGGTGGGATAATCGGGCAGCAGCAGGATGCACACGCGGTCAGACCTGCTGTAAACGCCGGATCATACTTTTCATCCTTCATTGCCGGAATCATCAGGCATCCAACTGCCGCCGTACCAGCTACCGCCGAGCCTGAAACTGTACCAAACATCATACATACCAGGATGTCTACCATCGCCAGACCACCCTTGATATGTCCAACGAATGCCTGTGCGAAACGAACCAGACGCATGGTAATACCGCCGTGATTCATAATATTTCCTGCCAGAGCGAAGAATGGAAGACAAAGCATGGTAAAACTATTAATACCATAGATAATTCGCTGCGGAACCAACGCCAGGTTGGCATCACCGGTACTTAAAAGCGCATAGGAGACCGTCGCTACGATCAATACAAAAGCAATCGGAACGCCTAATGCAAGAAACAAGAAAAAGCTTCCAAATAAAATTATACTGCTGAACATATTGACCTCCTACTCTTCATCCCCCGGAAGAGGAATCTTTTTCGCTTCCCCGTAACATATATTTTCAATAAGCTGCACAAATGTATAATAAATCATAATGAGACCGCTGACCGGAAGGGCTGCATAAAAGAGCGCCAGCGAAACCTTGATCGTCGTTCCCAGATGTGGAATCTGTGCAACTGTATAGTTCCAACCTGAAATTGTAAATAAAACAAGTGCAAATAATAAAATCACATCCGCCAGAACCAGCATAAACTGACGTGTTTTTCCATGGCACAAGTTAATTACCATGTCAACACCGATATGAAGCAGATGACGGCTTGCTACGGCACTGCCAAGCATCGTGGTCCAAACGAAGATATAACAGGAGAACTCCGTTGCCCATGGCATCGTAGCTCCAAACCATCGCAAAATAAACTGGCCGATTACCGCGATACATAAAGCAATTGACGTAACCCCTAATGCAACTCTGGCAACCGTATTGATCACGTCGCCAATCTTGTGAAGTTTTTCAATCAATCCTGCCATTTTTCTCCCCTCTTTGTAAATGTACTCCCGAAAACAGGCTCCGGGAGTACATGATAGTTCAAAAATTATTGTACTTTATTTCGCTGCGCGAACCATCTCAACCAGACCTTCCCAGGTCGGATGTGCCGCGTACATTTTATCATATACCGGAGCAACTTTTTCTTTCCATGCATCAATATCAGTCGGACGTGTTACGGTATAACCTTTTTCTTCATACTCAGCAATCTTTGCCTCGTCATTTTCCAGGAACCAAGCTCTCTGCTCTTCGCCTGCTTTTATAGCTGACTCTTTCACGAGTTTCTGGTCTTCTTCGCTTAAACCCTCATACCATTTTGAAGAAGCAACAATGATACCGCTGGAATAGTAATGATGAATATCGCAGATATTATTAACAACCTCAATATAACCATCTGCTACTGCATATAATGCACTATTGTCTGTTCCATCTACAACGCCATTCTGAAGTCCTGTGAACTGCTCGCCAGATGCCAATGCAACCGGTGTAGCACCAAGTGCTTCGTAGGTTGCCACGCAAACTTCATTCTGCATGGTTCTCATACGAACGCCCTTCATATCATCTACGGTATTAATTGTCTTATCTTTAGTCAGGATATTTCTCCAGCCATCCTCATGGAAACCAAGTCCTGTAATTCCATCAACCGCGCTTAACTGCTCCAGAAGGGAATTGCCAAATTCTCCCTCCAGCGCTTTATTGACATTATCCTCATCCTCAAACAGGAATGGAAGCTCAAAAATGCCTAAATCTGGTACAAATCCGCCCAGTGCACCTGTTCCTACCCAGCCGATTTCCAGGTTATTATTCTGAACCATCTCAACACACTCAACCTCGTCGGTTGTCATATCGCCTGCATAAACCTCTACTTTAATCCGTCCGTTGCTGCCCTCCTCGACCAGCTTTTTAAAAGCATTCGCACCGTAATCATACGGAGAACCGGTTCCACATACATGTGCTACACGGATCGTCATCTCCGCTCCGGAAGTATCTACGCTGGAACCACTATCTGCTGCTTCGGTTCCGGCTGCAGATGCGGATGAAGAAGAATTTCCGCCTGAACACCCCGCCATTGCCATCGCTCCGATTACCAATGCCATCGTACCGCAAAGCCATCTCTTTTTCATAAAGTATCCTCCTTTATACTGTTTTTATGTGAACTCCCGAGGTACTTCTTTCCCTCAGAAGTACCTCCCTGTACCTTTAAACTCTTATTTTATTTCTATCGATTTAGCCTAATAAGAAACCTTCCGGAAATGGATCGTCCGGATCGAATAACCATGTACTCTCTCCCATCACAAACGCCCGTCCGCTGATCTCCGGTACTACTGCCGGAATTCCTGCCACCTCTGTCTCTTCAACGATATGGCAGTGGAATAAACTTCCAATCAGGCTCTCATGCACAAACGACTGTCCGACTGCCAGCTTTCCTTCCGCATGAAGAAGTGCCATCTTCGCTGATGTACCGGTTCCGCAAGGGCTTCGGTCAATCGCTGCCGGGGGAATGACAACTGCATTTTTTACATCCGAAACCCCTTCTGTACCCGGTTCGAAAAATTCCACATGCGTTACCTGGTTCATGATTTCCAGATACGGATGCTTGACTGTTACCTGCTCATTGATAAACTTTTTAAGATAATTTCCTTTTTCGACAATCTCTTTTGCATTTTCTTTATCCAGCTTTAAGCCCATTGCCGATGCCGGTACTAACGCAAATACATTTCCACCGTATGCGATGTCTAACGGAATCTCACCATATCCAGGAACCTGTACCTTTACATCCCGATTCATCACAAATGCCGGGGCATTTTTAAAGGATACCCGCACCGCCTTGCCATCTTTCACCTCAATTTTCACTTTTACCAGTCCAGATGGTGTATCTAAGGTCGCATATGTATACGGTTCCTCCGCTTTTAAGAGTCCGCTTTCAATCAGTGCCGTTGAAACTCCGATCGTATCATGTCCGCACATCGGCATCCAGTTTCCAACCTCGTAATATAAAACACCAAAATCTGCCTCCGGATTGCACGGCTTGGTAACAATCGTTCCGGACATTACGTCATTTCCACGCGGTTCAAAACAAATTGCTTTTCTCATCCAGTCCTGTTCCTGCATCATATAGAGCATCTTTTCTTCCATCGTATTCCCCGGAATTTCCGGAAATCCCGATAAAATGGTTCGGGTTGGCTCTCCCTCTGTATGTGTCTCGATACAGGTTACTGCCTTTCTCCCCTTAATCTCCTGCAAACAAAATTCATTCTTTTTTTCCATAGGCTCCTCCGTATTAAAAATTTTGTCCGTTCTCTTTCAGTTTTCTGAAATCTTGTTGTTAAAATCATATCATGATGAAAACTTTCAAAAAACATCATTTTTAATACAAAGTTTTTTGTGTTTTGGTTATTATGATGCATGACGTCAGTTAACGGTAGATACTTTCGGTTCTATCATAGTATACTTTTGGATACTTTTTCTATTTTCAAAGTTTTTCCACTTGCAATAATCATAACAACATTTTATTATGCTTTATATATTATCAGTCTATTAAAAATAGTTTAAAACAATAGTTGGACTATAGTCTAGTATTGATTCCATTTTGTTTTCACTAATTGAATACTCACGGGAAAGGAGGCATCTTCATGAGTGCTGAAAATCTTTTTACAACATCACGAATTGAAAACGTCAATCAGATCATTGCTGAACTTTACGACGATTCAATTCTTCTTGAAAAACGGATGGAGAGTTTTTTCCTGAACCTGAACAATATTGTTTTTTTTGAAAAAGCAAATTTTTTGTTTTACCAAAAGCAGGGACAGAATTACAAAACCCATTCCATCTACACCATCAACTGGAATGATGAGCAGAAACGGCGATATCAGGAAGAATACTGCCATATGGACGATGTTCTGTCGATTCTGGACTCCGACAGCAATGTAACTTTCCTGACCAACCAGCTGTTCAATCAGGAGGTTCGAAAAAATTCTCTTTATTTTCAGGAATTTCTACTTCCCATGGGACTGCATGATTCCATTGAAACGAATTTTTCGATTCGGAACCGGGATCTGCGGGGTGTGTTTTCCATCCACCGATCCAACGATAAAAAAAATTTCCTGCCAGATGAATTAAGCCTTGTCCGGTTATTCCAGCCGCATTTCTGCAACGTATTTAAAAATTACGGGCGGGAGCTCAACATCGGACGGGCATTTCATGTACTGGAAAATTACAACTGCATCGGAATCGGCTGTTTTGACGATAAACTGAATTTTATCGGGTGCAACACAACCTACCATACATACATGGAGAATCATGGATTTGCAGATTTATCCAACAACCCCATTTCCAACTGTTTTCGCTCTCTTTGCCGTCAGCTGCTCCGTTCCGGAAGCATCACCGGACAAAATATCGAATACAAGATGGAAAACAGCCCTTTGTTTCTGGAGGTAAGCCGCTCCCATCTTAAGGAGGGACCAGACAACGACTGCTTTGTATGTCTGTTCTTCGATTTATCCTATGTGATGGATCGTACTCTTTCCCAGATCAGCCGGGATTTTTCCCTGACGAACCGAGAAGTAAATGTTTTAAGCCTTTTACTGCGCGGCTATTCCAACGATCAGATATCTTCCACCCTCTTCGTCAGCATCCCTACTGTCAAAAAGCATCTGGCTTCCATTTATTCCAAAATGGAAATCAAAAGCCAGAAGCAAATTCTGGAACGCCTTCATTTCTACGACAAATATTTTTCGCATTAATCTTGTTTAACCACGAAAAAAGGGAGTCCGCTCATCCTGCAGACTCCCTTTTTCGTGCCCCTTTTTACTCTAGCTTTCCTCCTTGCTCTTCCTGGGTTTCTCTTTTTTCGTTCTTGATCTCCCAATGAATCAAAAATGTAAGCATTGCCCGAAGGACAATGATGGCTCCCAAAATTCCAAGTTCCGACCATTCCCGTACCACAACCGTCCTGAGTACCTCGCTGCCCATCTTAAATTCCAACGCCAGCGCAATTCCCTGTGCCAGATTCAGGCGGATCAGCTGACGCTTGTTTCGTATCCACTGAACAAAGCAGGATACCGCTGTCGAAACCAGCACAATGATTCCAAACAATTCTAGCACGACCGTGCATATCTGTACTAAATTCTCTAACAACCAGTCTAATACTTTAATTACTTCTCCCATTACCCCTTCCTTTCCAGGTATTCTTCCCTTCTCGCTTGTGCTAATTTTATCCATTTCCTGTAGCTCAGTAAATGCGTAAACCTACTGAACCGCTGCAATTTTCTTTACTATACACGCCCCATTTCAAATATGCAACTTGATTTTTATTCTGTTTTCATCTTGACAACGAAACGTGAAACTGCTACAATCCAGCTATACAAACCATATTTGATTTGTGATAAATCTATTTTTAGTATATATATTTTATTTCATTCATAAATATTCAGGAGGTTTTGATATGTTATTTCTCAGCGAACAAGAAATGTGGCAGTCCGTCACCTTAGAGGATGTCATGGACGCGATCGAAGATGCGTATGCGATTCACAAAAGCGGCAATTATAAGATGCCGGATCGTTTTATCGCACAGCGTGATAAAAATACGATGCTCTATATGCCGTGTTTTCTGGATTCCGTCATCGGTACAAAGATGTTATCCGAATTTCCGGACAATCCCTCTCTGGGAATTCCGTATCTGAACGGACTTATGATTTTAAATAACGCAAAGACCGGTCTGCCGAAGGCAATTATGAACGGAAGTGCCCTGACCGCAATGCGGACCGGTGCGGTCGGCGGTGTCGCACTGCGCTATCTGGCTCCGGAGGATGCTGCCTCGGTTGGTCTGGTTGGCTGCGGTATGCAGGGACTACACCAGCTTCTCTACGCCTGCGAGGTGCGCCCGATCACAGATATTTATCTGTATGACGCATACGCTAAGGATCTTTCCGGCTTTATCGAGCGCTTATCGGCGCGTCTGGCATCGTTTGGAAAAAACGCCATCCAGATTCATACCTGCGCGGATACCCGTGAACTGGCTGAGCACAGCCGCGTCCTGATCTCCGCCACCCAGGCGGTCGATCCGGTCTACCCGGATGATGAAGAGCTGCTTCGTGGTAAATGCTTTGTTGCCATCGGCTCCTGGCGTCCGGAGCGGCGCGAACTGCCGGATGCAGTCTGGAAACTCGTCAAAAATGCGTACACCGAGCTTCCGTATGCCTGTAAGGAGAGCGGCGATCTGAAAATTCCGCTGGAAAAGGGCGTTCTGACACAGGAGCGCGTCCACTTTATCGAGGATCTGATCGAAGATACCAAGCAGGGACATCCGCATGAGCAGAACGAGACCCGCTGCTTTAAATCCGTCGGCATGGGACTCTTTGATGTGCGGACGGCACAGCTTATCTATGAAAAAGCATTGGAAAAAGGAATTGGACAAAAACTTAATTTCTAGAAAAAATGGTTGGTATAGAAAAGGCTGTATCACCTACCGCGCGCTTCCATGCGGCAGGCAATACAGCCTTTTTCTTATTGTTATATGTGCATTAATTTTCCAGCATTTTTCTGAATCTATAGACTGGCAAATTTTTCGCTCCGTATTCTTCTCTACTTATTTATATAACGGATACTTCTCACACAGCTTCGTCACTTCCGCACGGATGTAATCTGCCTTGTTCTCGAAGTCGGTAGCTGCCAGCCAGATGCACTCTGCGATGACTTCCATGTCTTCTTCTTTGAGTCCACGGGTGGTAACAGCCGGAGTACCGATGCGGACACCAGAAGTAACAAACGGGCTTCTCGGGTCGTTCGGAACGGTGTTTTTGTTCAGGGTAATGTATACTTCATCGCAGCGGTTCTGCAGCTCTTTACCGGAAATATCCATGCCGCGCAGATCAACTAACATCAGGTGGTTATCGGTTCCGCCGGTCAGAATCTTGAATCCCTGCTTCTGAAGTGCGGCTGCCAGAGCGGCTGCATTCTTCTTTACCTGAAGCTGATACTCTTTAAATTCTGGTTTCAGCGCCTCGCCGAAGCAGACTGCCTTGCCAGCGATGATGTGCTCTAACGGACCGCCCTGGGTTCCCGGAAAAATCGCCTTGTTGAAGTTGAACTTCTCAGCTGCTTCCTTATTTGCCAGAATCAGACCGCCTCTCGGTCCGCGCAGTGTCTTATGAGTGGTTGTCGTAACAACATCTGCATACGGAATCGGGCTCTGGTGAAGACCGGCTGCTACCAGACCAGCGATATGAGCCATATCGACCATCAGGTATGCGCCTACTTTGTCTGCAATTTCACGGAAACGTTTGAAATCAATCTCTCTTGCATAAGCACTTGCACCTGCAATGATCAGCTTCGGTTTTGCTTCCAGTGCAATGCGCTCTACCTCTTCGTAATCAATCACGCCATTGTCATCGACACCATACGGCACAATGTTGAAATATAAACCGGAGAAATTGACAGGGCTTCCGTGTGTCAGATGTCCGCCGTGATCCAGGTTCATGCCCATAACAGTATCACCCGGTTTCAGCATTGCGATAAATACCGCCATGTTTGCCTGCGCGCCGGAATGCGGCTGTACGTTTGCATAATCACAGCCAAACAGTTTTTTCGCTCTCTCGATCGCGATGGACTCTACAACATCGACACACTGGCATCCGCCGTAGTAACGTTTTCCCGGATATCCCTCCGCATATTTGTTGGTTAATACCGATCCCATCGCCATCATAACCGGCTCCGATACAATATTCTCTGAAGCGATCAGCTCCAGGTTTCTTCTCTGACGGGCTGCCTCTGCTTCAATGGCTTCTCCCACTTCCGGGTCTGCCTCTGTAATGAACTTCATTACCTCATCTACCATGTCTGTTTCTCCTATTCTTTTCTGTCATCCATACAAAATCATCAAGTGGATTTTTTGTCTCTCCGGATTTTTTATTTAAAAAAGCCTTTTTCAAGTCTCATTAAATACGCTCACTATTTCGCAATTTTTTGAATTTCTCTGCTCATTTACTTCGCCATCTGCCAAAAGCAAACAAGCTCATTCTGTCACCAGACGCTTCTTATGCCAGCAGCGCTTCCGCCATCTGCTCCAGCGACGGAATATCGCTCTCCTTGAGCGCCCCGCGAACCGTAACGATCGGTTCAACCACCGTGATCTCCTTCATCGCATCCAGCATTCCCTTCATCGTGCGCGCTGCACTCGGCGCCCAGGAACCGTTTTCAATCAGGGCAACGGTGCGTTTCTGGTAATTCTTGCTCTGTAAGTGGTGCAGAAAATCTGCCATAACCGGCATCACACCCGCGTCATAGGACGGTGCCGCCAATACAATTTTTCCATACCGGAATGCATCTTCCAGCGCCTCCGCCATATCACCGCGCGCCAGATCCGCGATTGCCACTTTCGGGCATCCTTTTTTCTCAAGAATTTCCTTGCATTTCTTCGCCGCATCCTCGGTGTTGCCATGCAGGGACGCATATGCGATAAATACACCCTCAGACTCGACGCCGTAGCTGCTCCAAATCTGGTATTTTTCAAGCACATGACCGATCGTCTCTTTCAGAACCGGTCCATGCAGCGGGCAGATGAACTGGATCTCAAGACCGGCTGCTTTCTTAAGAAGTGCCTGCACCTGCATTCCATATTTTCCTACAATATTGAAATAATAGCGTCTCGCCTCGCAGTCCCAGTCCTCATCCACATCAAGCGCACCGAACTTGCCGAAACCGTCGGCGCTGAACAGCACCTTGTCGCAGGAATCATAGCTTACCATAACCTCCGGCCAGTGTACCATCGGTGCCATGACGAACGTCAGCTCATGGCGCCCCAGTTTCAGGGTATCGCCCTCCTTGACCGTCAGCGCACGGCTGGTATCAAGATCAAAGTACAGTTTCAGCATCGGAAATGTCTTCGCATTGCCTACCAGTGTGATTTCCGGGTACCGTTCTACGACTGCCTGAATACTTGATGCATGATCCGGCTCCATGTGGCTGATTACCAGATAATCCGGGGTTCTTCCAGCCAGTGCGGTTTCCAGATTTTCCAGAAATTCCGTCTGTTTGCGCTTGTCTACCGTATCCATGATCGCGATCTTTTCATCCATAATCACATATGAGTTATATGAAATACCATTTGGCACCTGATACTGCCCCTCAAATAAGTCAATGTCATGGTCGTTTACACCGATGTAGCGAATATCTTCTGTGATCATCTCCTGCTTCCTCCTGTTCTTTTCGCAGCTGCTCCATCTCTTTACAGCTGCCTCTTTTTGTTCTCACAGGCATCTCGCATCCTGCTGTCAGCCTGCCTTATGATTTCATCCGTTACCTCTGACTCTGAATCAGTCTTTCTCCTCAATCGCCATAATCATATCCACGCGTCTCTGATGGCGTCCGCCCTCAAATTCTGCGTTGATCCACTCGTCAACGATCATCTTCGCAAGCTCACTTCCTACCACGCGGGCGCCGAAGCAGAGTACATTGGCATCGTTGTGGCGGCGGGACATCACCGCTGTGTACGGCTCGCTGCATACGCAGGCGCGCACGCCTTTTACCTTGTTAGCTGCCAGTGAAATACCAAGACCGGTACCGCAGATTGCGATACCCAGATCGGCTTCGCCGGAAACAACTGCACGACCTACCTTCTCTCCATAAACTGGATAATCACAGCTCTCGCTGCTGTCTGTACCCAGATTTAACACTTCGATTCCTTTTTCTTTCAGGAAATCCACAATAATGTTCTTCAGTTCTACCGCCGAATGGTCATTTCCAATCGCAATTTTCATCTCATCTTCTCCTCATCTGACTGACTTCCGGAACAAATGATATAGTCCGGTCATTATGGAATCATTTTAGTAAAGTTGCCGGGCAATGTCAAGACTGTGAAAATCTCAGAAATACATAAAAAGAGCGCAGAGGAAGCTCTTTCGCACTTCTCCGCGCCCTATTGTTTCTTCTATATAATAGTTATAAATCCGCCGTAAGACGTTTTCCGCTTACGCGCTATGGACAGCCGAAGCCGTCAGCTTGCCATCCGAAAGCCCGATCTCTATCGTATCGCCCGCACGGACGCCGTCCGCCAGAATCAGCTTCGCTGCCAGTGTCTCAACGTTCTTCTGCAGGTACCGTTTCAGCGGTCTTGCACCGTAAACCGGATCGTAGCCATTTTCAATGATGAAATCCTTTGCCTCGTCCGTCAGAGCAATCTTTAACTCCTTATCCGCCAGACGTTTGTTGACATCTGCAATCAGAAGCTCAATGATGCCTCCGATGTTGCCTTTCGTCAGCGGCTTAAAGAGAATAATCTCATCCAAACGGTTCAGGAACTCCGGACGGAAGTGAGCTCTCAAGTCATGCATAACGGAGCTTTCCGCCTCCGGCTTGATCTGTCCCTTTTCATCGATGCCATCCAGCAGATACTGGGAACCGATGTTGGAGGTCATAATCAGGATCGTATTCTTGAAATCGACAGTTTTGCCGGTCGAATCCGTGATACGTCCATCATCCAGAACCTGCAGCAGGACGTTAAATACATCCGGGTGCGCTTTCTCAACCTCATCGAAAAGGACAACGGAATACGGTTTGCGCCGTACTGCCTCGGTCAGCTGACCGCCCTCGTCATATCCGACATATCCTGGCGGCGCTCCGATCAGACGGGAAACGGAATGTTTCTCCATGTATTCACTCATATCGATACGAACCATGTTGTTCTCATCGTCAAACAATGCCTCCGCCAGCGCTTTTGCAAGCTCTGTCTTGCCGACACCGGTCGGACCTAGGAACAGGAACGAACCGATTGGTTTCGTCGGATCCTTGATGCCCGCTTTGGAACGGATAATCGCCTCCGTTACCTTGGTAACGCCCTCATCCTGTCCGATGACACGTTTATGCAGCAGTTCGTCCATATGCAGGGTTTTGCTGCGCTCGCTCTCGGTCAATTTGGCAACCGGAATACCGGTCCACTTCGAAATAATCCGGGCAATCTCATCCTCGGTGACACTCTCATGTACCAGACTGAGATCCTGATTTTTCACTTTTTCTTCCTCTTCCGCCAACTGTTTCTGCAGTTCCGGCAGCTTGCCGTACTGGAGTTCAGCCGCTTTGTTTAGGTCATATGCCTGCTGCGCTGCCTGAATCTCGCCATTTACATGCTCAATCTCTTCACGCAGTTTGGACAGCTTATCAACGGAAGATTTTTCATTCTCCCACTGGGCTTTCTGAGTCGAAAAGCTGCTCTTGAGCTCTGCCAGTTCTTTCTGCAGTTCTACCAGGCGATCCTGACTTAAGCGGTCAGTCTCTTTCTTAAGCGCAGCCTCTTCAATCTGCAGCTGCATGATACGTCTCGACAGTTCATCCAGCTCCGCCGGCATTGAATCCATCTCTGTCTTGATCATCGCGCACGCTTCATCGACCAGGTCGATCGCCTTATCCGGCAAGAAACGATCCGTGATATAACGATCCGAGAGGATTGCCGCCGATACAAGCGCAGAGTCGGTAATCTTGACTCCGTGGTAAACCTCATATCTCTCTTTCAGACCACGCAGAATGGAAATCGTATCTTCCACGGTCGGCTCATCAACGTGAACCGGCTGGAAACGACGTTCCAGAGCCGCGTCTTTTTCGATGTATTTACGGTACTCATCCAGGGTCGTCGCACCGATACAGTGCAGTTCACCTCTCGCCAGCATAGGCTTCAGCATATTCCCGGCGTCCATCGCGCCCTCGGATTTGCCCGCGCCGACGATCGTATGCAGCTCATCGATAAACAGAATAATCTGTCCCTCGCTCTTCTTGACCTCGTCAAGCACCGCTTTCAGTCTCTCTTCGAACTCGCCGCGGTACTTCGCGCCCGCCATCAGAGCTCCCATATCCAGAGCAAACAATTTCTTGTCCTTCAAGCCCTCCGGGACATCGCCGCGCACGATACGCTGTGCCAGTCCTTCGACAACGGCTGTCTTACCGACGCCAGGTTCACCAATCAGAACCGGGTTGTTTTTCGTCTTTCTGGAGAGAATCATAACCACGTTACGGATCTCACCGTCACGGCCGATGACCGGATCGAGCTTCTGATCTCTCGCACGTTCCACCAGATCGTAACCGTATTTATTTAAAGTGTCATACGTTGCCTCCGGATTATCGCTGACAACACGCTGGTTGCCGCGCACGGTCGAAAGCGCCTGCAAAAAGCTCTCTTTCGTAATGCCGTAGAGACGGAACAGTTCCTTGACCGCCTTATTCGGCTGTTTTAACATCGCCAGAAATAAGTGCTCGACGGAAACATACTCGTCCCCCATCGCCTTGGCTTCGTCCTCCGCGTTCACCAGCACCTTGTTGGCATCGTTGGAGAAATACACCTGACCGCCGGATACCTTCGGCAGCTTTCCAATCGCCTGCTGCACCTCATCACGGAACTGGTCGCCCGAGATTCCCATCTTTGTTATTAATTTAAAAATCAAGCTGTCTTCCACAGTCAAAAGACTGTACAGCAAATGTTCCTGATCAATTTGCTGGTTTCCATATTCATACGCCAGCTTTTCCGTATTTTGAACGGCTTCCAGAGACTTCTGGGTAAATTTACTGATATTCATAAACCTGCCTCCTTTCGAACAATCTGTGAAAACCTTTTGGTCTTCTTTTGTTCTAGCAGTAATATAACACTTGTTGTTAGCACTGTCAAGAGTAGAGTGCTAATTTTTTATGAAGAATTTGTGAAAACTTTTTTTTAAAATTTTCATGTAAGCATATCTTTCTTGCCGATTTACCTGTTTTATGTTACATTTATTATCAACAACTCGATCTGTTTTTTAACTATAAACCCTGCATTTACATGAAAGTTGAATCTAACTTATGAATCATCCATCCAACGAAAATATCCCATCAAGAAGCTTTTCTTATCATGCCTTTAACTTTACCTTTTTGCTTCTTCTGGCAGTATTTTTCATTTCCTTATACACCGTTGCACTGCTGAAAAGCAACAGCCGCATCACCCTGAGCGCCGCCGTAGAACGGAATATTTCCTGTTCGGACGCGGTTCACCGGGCGATATCGAGCCGGCTGACGCGGGCAGATTTTGAACAGATCAATACAAAATCCGATATGAACTCCGCGCAGTATCGAAGCCTACAGTCTTATTTAAATGAGCTTCGCAGCCTCAATTCGACGCGCTACTTATACACTGCCAAGCGTGGACCGGGCGGAAAACCCATCTACCTGATCGATGGCCTGGATCTGGAAGCACCTGATTTTGCTTATCCGGGCACCTACCTGGAAGAGGAAATGGTTCCGTATCTGGAAGCTGCCCTCTCCGGCAAAACGATCCACTCACAAAAGATCATTGATACCACATGGGGGCATATTTTTACCGCCTGCTATCCGGTCATTGCCTCCGACGGAACCAATGACATTCTCGGTGCCCTTTGTATCGAGATTGATATGGAAGACACTTACCGATCGATTGAGGCGATCAACCGTTCCTCCTTTGGAATCGCCGCTGCCGCGAGCATGATAGCACTTCTGCTAATTGTTATTTCCTATTTTTATACAAAGAAACAGAAGTCCAGAGAACTCACCCAGCAGCAGCTTCTGGAACAGACCGCAAAAGCAGCAGAGGCAGCCAACAAGGCGAAATCGACCTTCCTGTTCAATATGTCGCATGATATCCGGACACCGATGAATGCGATCCTCGGTTACGCAGAACTTGCCAGAAACCATCTGCAGGAACCGGAAAAAATCGGTGAATATATGGACAAGATCCATATTTCCGGTGAAAAGATGCTCTCGATCATCAACAATATTCTTCAGTTTTCACAGATTGAGAATAACCAGATACACATTGAAGAAACCTCCGTCCAGACTGAGAAAAGTTTTGATTCCTGTATCGTCATGGTTCAGACTGCCCTGGAAGAAAAACAGCAGCATTTTCATGTGACCAAGGACATTTCGTACCCATATATCTACATTGACATGACGTATATGTCCGAAATTATATTGAATATTTTGAGCAATGCAATCAAATATACCGCCAAGGGCGGGACGATCTTCTGTGCCCTCCGCCAGGAGCCTGGTGAAACGGACGGCTGGTGTATCACAGAAATCGCAATCACCGATACCGGCATCGGCATTTCCGAGGAATTCCAGTCGCATATTTTTGAATCATTTTCACGGGAGCGTTCTTCCACCGTCAGCGGCATTGAAGGCACCGGGCTTGGCATGGGAATCGTGAAAAATCTGGTGGATCTGATGCATGGAACAATCGAGGTAAAGAGCAAGCTCGGAGAAGGTTCAACGTTTACTGTCCGGATCCCATGCCGGATTTCCTCGCGGGAGGAAACAGAGCCTACCGCATTCGATGAAAAAGCTGCCCAGACTCTATCCGGCTGCCGGATTCTTCTTGCGGAGGATAATGATCTGAACGCCGAAATTTCCATCGAACTTTTGACCCGCGAGGGGCTTTTGGTCGAACGGGCAAATGACGGGGTTACCTGCCTGGAAATGCTGCAAAAAGCGCCGGAAGATTATTATGATTTGATTCTGATGGATATCCAGATGCCGATCATGGACGGCTACAAGGCAACGCGGGCGATCCGGCGGTTTTCGGATAAGAAGAAGGCTGGCATTCCGATCGTTGCGATGACAGCAAATGCATTTACAGAGGATAAAGAGCGGGCGCTGGAATCCGGAATGAATGATCATGTGGCGAAGCCGATTGATATGAAGGTACTGATGAGTGTGCTGGAGGAGCAGATTTGTGGGCATAAAGGTTTATAAATGATGAAGAACGGCACACCGCATTCTCATCACTAAGTAACGAGAATGCGGTGTGCCGTTCTTCAAATCCTATTTTGTAAAATATTTCTCTTTAATGATCTCCACCGGCATCTGCTGTCCTGTCCAGAGTTCAAAGGATGCAGCTCCCTGATAGAGAAGCATGTACATACCGTTGCTGGTCTTGCAGCCTGCCGCTCTTGCTTCGCGCAGTAAACGGGTCTCCTGAGGATTGTAGATGACATCGAATACGAACAGGTCTTTGTGGAACATCGTTGTATCAGTAATGATCGTGTTGTCTGTCTTCGGAGCCATGCCGACGGAAGTACCATTTACCAGAATCGCGCTGTCTGCGATGGACTGGCGCAGGATCTCCGGATCGGAGTAATCATGCAGGGTTACCTTGCATCCTGTGCGCTCGTTCAGTTTCTTTACAATCTCCTCGGCTCTCGGATAGAACGCGTCCTTGACGTTAAATACGTTAATTTCTGCCACGCCGTCTAAAGCTGCCTGTACAAGAATCGCGGTTGCGGCGCCGCCAGCGCCTAAAAGCGTCATTTTCTTGCCAATGATGTCTACACCATTTTCTGCAACTGCACGCATAAATCCGACGCCATCGGTCGTATAAGCAGTCAGAACACCGTCGTCGTTGACAATCGTATTGCAGGCGCCGGAAATCTCGGAAGCCGGTGAAACCTTGTCTGCCAGCTTGCACATGATATTTTTGCCCGGCATCGTGATATTCCAGCCGCGCGCGCCCATCGTCCGCAGTCCCTCAACCGCCTGCGGCATCTTCTCTTCCGGCACATCAAACGCCAGGTATGTATAATCCAGACCCAACTGGCTGCACGCCTCGTTGTGCATCTCCGGCGAAACACTGTGTGCGACCGGGCTTCCCAGTAAACAAAGTAAACCTGTGTGTCCTGTGATATGATTCGACATCTTTTTTCCCCTTTCGTTTTCTCTGTCAGAACTTTCTGAGCAGTCACATTATTTAAACTTCTTCACCTGTGCAATGATCTCCTCGCAGATCTCATTCGCTGATTTTCCATCGGTCGCGATCACAATATCCGCTGCCGCTTCATACGCCGGTCTGCGCTTCTCCATCAGTTCGGAAACATATTCCACTGTCTTATTATTTTCCAGAAGCGGACGGTCATGGTTCTCTTTGACACGCTCCAGAATCGTCTCCGGCTTCGCGGTCAGAAGTATAACCTTGCCGCTCTTTCGCATCTCCTGTACATTGACCTCCCGCATCGCCACACCGCCGCCGCAGGATACAATCTTATTTTTCTCTTTCCCTACTTCCTTCAGCAGGTTTGTCTCCTCGTTGCGGAAATATGCCTCGCCGTGCAGATCGAAGATCTCGGAAATGCTCATGCCGTTCTTTTTCGCGATCATTTCATCCATTTCCACCACATCCATCGCAAAGGTATTCTGCAGTGCATTCGAAACGGTGCTCTTTCCGACTCCCATAAATCCGATCAGGAAAATATTGAACCCAAACAGCTCATGGGACTGAATCCGTTTGCTCCGGTAGAGGACGCTGTCGTAAACTGCCATGATCGACTTTTTGTACTCATAATCATCCAGCTTCGCAAGCATCTTGCTCTTCTTGCGCTCTTCCTCCTCTGCCTGATAAATCGGAAGTCCGTTTTTCTGTTTATAATTTGTAATCTCCTGGATAATCTGGCAGCGCATCCGCAGGGCATCGATCAGAATCTCGTCGCACATGTCCAAATCATTTCGCAGCTTCTTTAATTCATCCATCTGTCTCATCCTTCTTCACTTGTATTCATTCAAATCACTTTTGCACTTTACATTGAAAGTGTGTTTTATTATTATACCCGAATCAGGATATGAACGCAAGTGCTAATGCGGAATAGCAGGTATAACTGTAGGGGATATAGTTTAATTAGATTCCCAGCTTCTCCTTCATGTAATCCACCGGTGTTGATTTTCCTGTATACAGTTCAATCGCAATCAGCGCCTGGAACAGCATCATGCTCATGCCGTTGTATACGCGGGTGCAGCCAGCTTCTTTGGCCTGCTTCATCATCACGGTCTCACGCGGTGCATATACCGTATCAGTTACGATCAGATCCTTGCGGAAATAGGACGGATCCGGGATATTGGACAGATCCTCCAGCGGGTGCATACCAACGCCGGTTGCATCACAGAAAATGTCTGCTTCGTGCATTTTCTCTTTTAAGAGTGCCAGATCGCCCAGGTCATGCATCTCGGCCTTGCAGTTAGAGTTCTTGTTGATGATATCAACGATCTCCTCGCCGCGTGCATAGAATTTATCTTTGATATTGAAGATATGCAGCTCTGCAATGCCGTCCAATGCGCCGCGTACTGCGATAGCGGTTGCTGCACCGCCGGTACCGATGAGAACCATCTTCATTCCCTTGAAATCAATGCCTTCTTCCTTAATTCCCTGCCAGTAGCCCATACCGTCAGTGTTGTAACCCTTCAGGTATCCGGTTACATTGCCGTCTTTGTCACGGGTGTTGACTACAGTGTTGATCGCGCCGCACAGCTTTGCAGCCTCGTCTACCTCATCCAGATATTTGTGAACGACGGTCTTGTTCGGCATGGAGATGTTGGAACCCAGCATCTTCAGCGCACGGATACTCTCAACCGCTGCTTCCAGGGTATCGTTGTCTACCTCGAACGCAAGCTGGATAACATCGTCGCCATTCTTGTCATAGGCAAGGTTGTGGGTGGTCGGAGACTGTGTATGACGGATCGGGTAAGCCATTAATCCTACTAATTCGGTATGTCCTGTAATGTTTGGCATGATAATTTCCTCTTTTCTTCTCTATTTTTTATAATCAAATAAAATGATATCATTCGTTCAGCGAACAGTCAGAATCTTTCAAATACGATATTCAATTTCTTACTCCAACGGTGCCAGCTCTAAAAATCCTCTCGCTTCCAGCACATTCAGAATCGCACGTCCTTCCATCGTTCCCTCCATGATACGGCGGGCGCGGACAGAGTCTCCGATCGGGTAAATGAATGTATCTGTGTTGTCAAATGCCTCTTCAAGCTGTGCCAGAATCGGATTGTTGGCGCGCATTCCCAGACAGTTGAAGCCGAGGTCAAAGTTCAGATCCTCGATCGTGCCATCCGGCAGCTTCACGGTAAATGCGTTTTTTTTGACTTCCTGCAGCGCAGTATTCACATACTCTTTCACACCATATTTGTCGTGTGTCTCACGCATAGAACATTTCGTGATCGGATCTGCCAGCATACCAATCTGCGGGAGCATATCCACGATGGTACACTCCGCGCCGCGCGGTGCGAAATACTCCACAACATCCAGACCAACGGAGCCGCCGCCAACTACAACCACTTTTTTGCCCTTGCAGAAATCATCCGGGTATTCTCCGGCTTTTACTTTCTGAATCATCTCGAAAATGGTATCGACATGACCGGCTGCGATGTTTTCCTTGAGTCCCTTGATCGGCGGAACGACTGGAACGGAACCGGTTGCGTTGACAATGATATCCGGCTTGAACTGTTTGATCTTGTCCACGGTTGCCTCGCAGTTCAGGAAAACATACAGGTTTTTCAGTCTCTTCGCACGTGCTTCCAGATATTTCGGGAAGTCTTTCATACGGTTCTTGCTTGGCAGGTCGGAGATGAAGGTGGAAAGTCCGCCTAATTTACCACTCTTTTCTAATAAGAATACGTTGCATCCAACCTCGGCTGCCGTGCAGGCTGCTTCCAAACCGGCTGTACCGCCGCCGACTACAACTACGTTGCAGTTTTTATTGACTTTCAGCTTCTTGTAGATATCGCCCTCCGGAACAGCCGGGTTGACGGTACAGCGGATCGGGCGGTTGACGCCGATTCGGTTGCCCGCACAGCCGACGTTACAGGAGATACATTTACGGAGAATCTCTTCCTCACCGTTCTGTACCTTGCTGACCCAGTTCGGCTCTGCAATGAGTCCGCGTCCCATGCCGACAATATCGACATCGCCGCTCTCCAATACTTTCTCAACGACCTCCGGATCGCGGTAGTTGCCCGCATTGATAACCGGTTTACCAAATTTATCTTTCACGGCTCTTGCCATGTAGGAACGCCAGCCATCCGGCAGGAAGTTCGAGTCAATCTGATACTGTAGGGACGGGTTCAGACCGCAGGATACATCGTACATATCTACGTACTCATCCAGATATTCGAGGTATTCCAGTGTGTCTTCCAGCGTGTTGCCGCCCGGCACGCGCTCTTCCGCAGAGATACGGACGATGATCGGGAACCACGGACCTACATTTTTCCGCACCTCTTCCAGAACCATCTTCGGAAAACGGAGACGATTCTCGACAGAGCCGCCGAATTCATCGGTTCTTTTGTTGTAATACGGGGAAATAAACTGACTCATCAGATAAGAATGACCACAGTGGATCTCAATCGCATCAAATCCGATCGCCTGTACACGTTTCGCCGCCTCGCCGTATTTTTTTACGGTCGTCAGGATCTCTTTCTTTGTCATCGGACGCGGAATCTCGCCGCCTGCCTTGGTCGGGATATTGGAGGAAGACACCGTCTCCATACCGGTTCTGGCAGAGGATGCAGAAGCACCCGCATGGTTGACCTGAATCGCTACCATCGCGCCATTCTTGTGAAGATTCTCGACTAACTGGTAGTAACGCGGCATAAAGCTGTCGTGATCGATGCGGATCTGGCTTGTGCCATTGGAACCAACCGGATATTCAATATTGGCATTCTCCAGAATAATCAGACCAGTTCCTCCCTTGGCACGCAGGGAATAATAATTCATATGGCGGTTGCTCATCTCACCGCTCGTCTCGCCATAGTTAGTACCCATCGGCGTCATGGCAACACGGTTTTTGATCGTCATGCGCTTAATGGTAATCGGTTCAAAAATTTTTGGGTATTTGCTCTTCATGATGAAATTCTCCTTCTCCATTGCATGAGAGGCATCCCTGTGTTTGTGACACTTTTATCATAACCGTTTTGCTTAAAAATTAACAATATCTTTCAAGTAAATTTTCAATACGTTTTTGCTATCGGTTTCCCGTTCCGCCTGCAGACCGTCCTGACGCGCCTGCTGTTTCATATATTCAATAAAGCGTTCCACCGCCGGAAGCCGGTAGCGTTCTTTCATCCAGAACATAAAAATCTGGTGATAAATGTCCAGATTTTCAATCGGATGAATGCAGACTCCCTGAGAAAGCTCCAGAATATCCGTGCGCGGCATCAGTGCGATGCCAAAACTCTCCCGCACCAGCGCGACGATCGAATATTCGTCCGGACACTCCACAATGATGTCCGGCTGGATGTTGTATTTCGCATAGAGCGCGCGGGTGCGCGTCCCCATCCAGGAGTCCTTATCGTATCCAATTACCGGATACCGGTTCAGCTCCGCAAATGGAATACTCTCCCGCTCTGCCAGCGGGTGATCCTTCGGCGTGATGATGACAAGCTTCTGGTTCGCCACCGGGAAAAATTCCATGTCATCCTTTTCCAGACAGCCGCCAAAACCTACATCTAATTCACCCGTTTTTACCTTTTTTGCAATCGCCGGTGTGTGATTCTGCCAGAAATTAAACACAACCTTTTGATTTTCCGGCTGTTCTAAAAAGAGCTTGACCCGGTGCGGGATATAGTGACCGGCCAGTGGAAAGACGTAACCGATGTCGATCTTTCCCCCATCCATCGAAATTTCCCGCATTTTCCCGACCGCTATGTGGCAGTCTGTGAGAATCCGGTCCGCGTACTCCAAAAACATCCTCCCCGCCTTCGTCAGGGTCACCCCGCGTCCTTCTTTTTCAAAGAGCGTCACGCCCAGCTCATTTTCCAGTGACGCCATCGACCGGCTCAGGGATGGCTGTGATATATATAATTCTTCCGCCGCCTGATGATAATTTTCCAGATTCGCTATCTTCTGAAAATATAAAATCTGATTCAATGTCATTCCTAACGTCCCCCGTCTTTATGTATCTTCGTATTAACTCTTCGCAATATCAGCCGTAAATGCCTCACACCAAACTTCCATAATCATATTTATAACACATTAATGCTTAAAATGCATTGGTTTTTTGCTATAAAAGTATTAGACTTCGGCTATAATAATTGTTAGAATAAAGGCATCAAACGTGTTATTTTTTTAACACTAAAAACAGAACTTTTTATATCGGCATCTCCTTTGTGTTTGTGACAGAACATCAGCCATCATCCGCCCGGTTTCCGAAACGGCAGCCAGACAGGCGGATCTTGAATTAAGGAGAAAACCATGAACAAGAAATATCTGCCAAGTGCACTTATCATGTACTTAAACTACTTTATCCATGGCGTCGGCTGTTCGATTCTCGGACAGGCAGTCATCAAGGAAGCGCTTGCCGCTGCCTGGGGTGTTGAGGCGATGGCAATCACTGCGATTTCCGCTGCTTTAGGACTCGGACGTCTGATTGCCCTTCCATTTGCCGGACCACTTTCCGACAAACTGGGACGCCGCATCTCAACCGCGATCGGCAGCGCCTCCTACGCGGTTTACCTGATTGGACTTGCTTTCGCTTTCAGCGCCGGACAAAACGGCGGCTATCAAATCGCTTATGTATGTGCAATCATCGGAGGTATCTCCAATTCGTTCCTTGATACCGGTATCTATCCGGCGGTTGCCGAGATTATCAGCAGCGCTCCGGGTGTCGCTACCATGGGAATCAAATTTTTCATTGCGATCGCGCAGATGCTTCTGCCGTTCGTACTCGGTGTTGCTGTGACAACCACCGCCACCGGCATGGTATCTTACAATCCGTTATTTATCGGATGCGGTATTATTTACGCTGTTTTATTTGTACTTATTTTCCTGTTCCCGCTGCCAGATTCTGAGCAGAAGGCAGAGGGCAAATCCGAGGGACTCATCGCCAGCTTAAAACACACAAATTTTTCGTTTGAGTCCATCGCCATGATCGTGATTGGTTTCACCTGCACCGGTACCTTCCAGTTATGGTTAAACTGCGCGCAGAACTTCGCAAAAGAAAATGCAGGCTGGGCGAACCCGTCCATCATGCAGACCTACTATTCCGCAGGTACCCTGATGGCGCTCGTTGTCACCTCCCTGCTGACCCGTAAAATCAAGGATGTACGTTTCATCCTCGTTTACCCGGTTATCTGCCTCGTTACTTTGGTTGCCGTACTCATCGGTCACAGCCAGACCCTTATGATTGCAGGCGCTTTCATCATCGGCTGGGCAGGCGCGGGCGGTCTGTTACAGATTGTAACCTCCGTCTGCAACATGCTGTTCCCGAAGATCAAGGGAACCGTAACCGCACTGGTTATGATTGCTTCTTCCTTATGTAATTACACTATTTTGACTGCCGCTTCCAAAATGGCACCATCCCATGTTATGATAATGAATATCGTACTGACTGCCATCGGCGTTCTCTTAGGACTCTTTGTCAATGCCCGCTACGCGAAAATGGTGTCTCTGGCAGAAAGCGACAAATAAATATTTATTGATAAAATGAAAGGATTCTCTGATTATGAATACTATCAAAGTTAGAAATATCGAAATCGGCTCTGGCACACCGAAGATCATCGTTCCGATCGTAGGCGTTACCAAACAGGAAATCATCGACGAGGCCAAAGCGTTTGATTCTATTCCGGTTGATGTGGTAGAATGGCGTGTAGACTGGTTCGAAGGTGTCTTTGATTTTGAGAAGGTAGAAGACGTCTTAAAAGAACTGCGTGCTGTTCTCGGCGAGACTCCGATTCTGATGACCTTCCGTACCTCCAAAGAGGGCGGCGAGAAATCCATCGAGCCGGAAGATTACGCAAAGCTGAACATCAAGGCAGCTCAGACCGGCTATGTTGATTTCATTGACGTAGAGATCTTTACCGGCGACGCGATTGTAACCAAGATCATCGACGGCGCACATGCGGCTGGCGTGAAAGTCATCGCTTCCAACCATGACTTCCACAAGACGCCGGAAAAATCCGACATCATCTACCGCCTGCGTAAGATGCAGGATATGAATGCAGATATCCCGAAGATCGCAGTTATGCCGCAGAACAAAAAAGATGTTTTAACACTTCTCTCTGCCACTGAGGAAATGACTTCCCTCTATGCGGACCGTCCAATCATTACCATGTCGATGGCTGGCACCGGCGTTATCAGCCGTCTCTGCGGCGAGGTATTTGGTTCTTCCATGACCTTCGGCGCTGCCAAGAAGGCATCCGCACCGGGTCAGATGGACGTAAAGGATCTGGAGACTGTACTGGGACTGCTTCACAGTGCGATGTAATATCTGGCTTATCCAGTTATTCAGTTACTGTTCACGCTAACGTGCCCAGTAACTGAATTTGCCGTGGCTTCGCATTTAAATACGGCAAATTCCAGCTGCCACCACGCTATCTTACGGCACTTTCGGTTCCAAAAGTGCCTATATTATACTTTTAGCCACCTATTTTTTTACTCCCGGAAATCCCTGTACCTGCGGGTACGGAGGGATTCTCCGCGAGACACTCAAGACCTGCTACCTCCATCGCAGGTCTATTATTGTTATCAAGCGGCACATCCGTTTTCAAACGTGCCTGCATAAACAGCAACCTATTATCCGTATTTGCAAGGGGATTATTCATGAAAAAAACACTTCACTGGCTGGATGAAAACCTGGAAGAATTTCTGCTGGTTGTCATGCTGGCTGCGATGACACTCATTATGGGAATCCAGATATTTTCCCGCTACGCGCTTGGGCAGTCGCTGTCCTGGTCCGAGGAGGTTACCCGTTTTCTCTTTATCTGGAGCGGTTTTTTAAGCGTCAGCTATTGCAGCAAAAAGTGCCTGTCTATCAAGATCGAACAGTTCGTCGCTGCCTTTCCACGCAGAGGAAAGGCTCTTTTTAAGGTTGTCAACCACACCTTTGAGCTGATTTTTTTCCTCTATATGATCCCATTTGCATACTCTTACATGATGTCCGCCATTCACAGCGGACAGTTATCCCCCGCCTGCGGGATTCCGATGTATTATATTCAGGCAGCGCCGTTTGTTTCCTTTCTTCTGGTAACATTCCGCATTCTGCAGCGCTGGATCATCGAATTTAAGGTTGCCCGCGGCGAAGATGTCTACGATCCGGCCCACCCGGAGCGCAATACACCAGAATCCTTTATCCATGCAAATGCAGATATGCCAGAAAAGGAATCCAATGAAATCGAATCTCTCATCGAGGCAAATACACCATCTGGAAAGGAGGAACACTGATGCCTGCTGCTCTCTTATTTGTTATCTTTGTCGTGCTGCTTGTCATCGCGATCCCGGTATCGATCACCCTCGGTATCGCCTCGGTTCTCCCTTCCGTTTTTGACCCTTCCTTCACGGTCGGCGCTAAGTATCTGATCCGCGCCATGTTCGGCGGACTGGATTCTTTTCCCCTGCTCGCCGTGCCGATGTTCGTCTTATCCGGCATCATCATGGCAAAGGGCGGTATTTCCAAGAAGCTGTTTGACGTATTCGCCTTCTTTCTTGGCAATTTTACCGCCGGTATGCCATGCGCGGTCATCGTGACCTGCCTCTTCTACGGCGCTATCTCCGGCTCTGCTCCGGCAACCGTCGCAGCCGTCGGAAGCATGACGATCCCGATTTTAAGCGCCCTCGGCTATGACCGGACTTTCTCTACCGCGATCGTGGCAGTCGCAGGCGGTCTGGGCGTTATCATTCCGCCGAGTATCCCGTTTATCATGTACGGCATGGCGTCCGGTGCCTCTGTCAGCAGCCTGTTCTTAGCCGGCGTCATTCCGGGTCTGATGATTGGTCTGCTCCTGATGCTGTATGCCATCTATCACTGCCGGCGTTACGGCGAAGATAGAGAAAAAATCCACGCTGAAATCCATCTGCTGCACGAAAAAGGGCTGTTCCGGGTGCTGCGCGAAAGCTTTTTCGCTCTCTTAAGCCCGGTCATCATCCTTGGCTGTATCTACAGCGGCATCGCCTCCCCCACGGAAGCAGCAGTTATCTCCGTTTTCTATGCCCTGTTTGTCAGCCTGTTCCTCTACCGGACCATGAAATTCCGGGATATCCCGCCGATTTTTGTGGAAGCGATCCGCACATTCACACCGATCCTCTTTATTCTGGCAGCTTCCACGGCATTTTCCAGAGTCCTGACCCTGATGCAGGTGCCGCAGGCGGTCAGCAGCTTTATCCTGGAGCATTTCAACAGCCCGGTCATGATCCTGCTTGTCATCAACCTGTTCCTGCTTATCGTGGGAATGGTCATGGATACAACCCCGGCGATCCTGATTCTGACCCCGATCTTGCTCCCGATCGTGACAGCGATCAACATGGATCCGGTCCAGTTCGGTGTGATCATGGTTGTCAATCTGGCAATCGGCTTCGTAACCCCGCCGATCGGCGTCAACCTCTTTGTCGCCAGCTCCCTGACCGACGTCCCGATCATGGCGATCGCAAAAAAAGCGATGCCGATGATTGGATTGTTCCTGGTGGCGCTGCTGCTGATTACGTTTATACCGGCTTTGTCGCTGGGATTGTTATAATGCTGAATGGACGCTTGGAGATGTTGAAGTTCCGAAAGATTTCATATAACGACTTGCTTCACGCTTTCAGGCTGTGAATGGAATATTTCACATATGAAATGGATGTTTTTAAATTTGAAAGGATCTCCCATTATGATTTATATTTCAAACCTAGTGTCCCGCCGATGCCGGACTTCTTCCCGATTCGCTGCGGCGCTCATTTCTTCGTCGGTTCTTTTATTCGGCGCCTCGCTCGCGCTGAGCGGCTGCGCCTCCAGCCAGGAAGAACAGCGCTATTCCTGGCCACTAGCGACCGCCAGCCCGGAGGACACGGTAACGCAGCTGTTTGCCGAAAAATTTGCGGAGGAAGTACATGACTTAAGCAACGGCGCAATGCGGATTCAGGTTTACGCCAACTCCACACTCGGCGGTGACCGCGACCTGCTCGAAACGTGCGCGGACGGCGATATCCCATTTGTCGTGCAGAACACCGCCCCTCAGGTTTCTTTCATGAAGGATCTCGCCGTTTTTGACCTTCCATGCGTCTTTGATTCGCTGGATGACTGCCGCAAAAAGCTGGATGATCCGGATTTTTACAATCTCATCAGCCAGGTGTACACCGACGGCGGTTACCACCTGCTCGGCATGGCAGATCAAGGATTCCGCATCATGAGCACAAATAAACCGGTTTACTCCCTGGCTGATTTCAAAGGGCAGAAAATCCGTACCATGGAAAACAGCTATCATCTCGCATTCTGGAAAGCAATCGGCGCCAATCCGACGCCGATGACCTTCAGCGAGGTGTATATCGGTCTCCAGCAGCACACGATCGACGCGCAGGAGAACCCGTATGAGGTCATCGTCTCCAACCGTCTCTACGAACAGCAGGATTATGTGGTCGAGACGAACCACCTGCCGCATCTGATCTCCCTGATTGTCAATGACGATTTCTTCCAGAACCTGACTCCGGAAGAACAGGAAATCATGACGCAGGCAGCCAAAACCGCGACCGAGTATGCCAGAGAACAGTCCGACGCGCGCATCTTTGACCGTATCGCTACGATCGAAACGAGCGGCACCGCGATTTTAACTCTCTCGGATGAAACGCGCGATGCCATCCGGGAGGCGGCTGGAAGCGTATATGAGAGTATCCGCGAGAATATTGATCCGGAAATTTATGACGCATATATGGAGCCATAACCTCATCTTCTTTTACCGTCTGTAAAAAAGTTCATACAAAATTCAAAAGCGGATATACCGACCATCTGGTCAGTACATCCGCCTTTTCTCATGTTTCAATCATTCCGCGAAACTTTTTATCTGCCTTGCGGACAGCATCCCGTTTCGCTTCATCCTGGCACTGCGCTTCAATTATTTAGCTTCTTCTGCGTCAGCCTCTTCATCGGTCTCCGGTACATTGTTGTGAACCGCTGTGACGGTAGCAACTACTGCCTCCAGATCGGTCAGAATATCAACGTCTTTATCTTTTGCGATCGAAAGGTCTTTGACACGAATCGTATCACCAATCTCCATCTCACCAACATCAACTTTGACTTTCTCAACCAGTGCAGCCGGTAATGCGCGGTACGATACTTCTTTCAGTACCTCCTGCAGAACGCCAGCTTCTACCTTGTCGTGGTTCTCGAAGATAATCTCAGCAACGGAATGAACCTTCTCATTGCTTACCAGCGCCTGGAAATCTATCTCTACAACCTGATTTGCCATTGCATCATAGTCAACTTCCTTGATCAGGACATCGTAGACTTCGCCTTCTACATCCAGCAGAATCTGTCCGCCCTTGGTCTCGTTCTTCAGCAGACGATCCACGTCTTTCTTTTCCATCTTAACGGGAATGGAGCCTTGAATCTTCTTGCCAAATACGTTGCCTGTTACATAGCCTTCTCTTCTGAGTCTCTTTGCCTTAACATCCATGCTTCTTTTTTCAGCTTTTAAAGTAGTCATTTGTCTTTTCCTCCAAAAATCTGATCTGCGTCTTCCGCACACCCTGTGTGGAAAACACATTGTGCTTAGCAGCCCTCAGCCATGGGGTTTTGTTAAGTATCTATCTCCTTGTTACGGCTCATATTATAGCAGGGTTCTCTGAAAACGATTCACTAAAAATAAAAATATTTCGGCTTTATTTTCAGCATTTTTAAGGTTGAAATTTAGAATTTGTATATTTTTCTTTCTGTCTTTTTTATACAAGAAGTATCTCCCTAAATCCGCCACCCGGTTTCAGGGCACACACACTTTTAAATCCACACGCCACCGCCAGCTCCTGCGCCTGCTTAAACCCATATCCGATCGTGTCGGTACTGTGGCTGTCGGAGTTGATGAGGATACGTCCGCCGCAGGCACACAGCTCTTTTAACAGAGCTGCGGACGGGTACGGCGCACTCCGGTAGCCGCGGGACATGGCGCCTGTGTTGATCTCAAACGGAATCCCCAGAGCCGCCAGTTTGTGCATCGCCGTGATCGCCGGTTCCAGATAGGCGTCTTTCGTCTCGTCAAAATGTTTATATCCCTCGTTAAATTTTGTCAACAGGTCAAAATGTCCGATGAAATCGCATTTTGTCCGGTCATAAATCTGCGCCTCTGCCTCGAAATACTCCCGTGCAAAGGCGTACCAGTCACCATGCCACAGCGTCTCGACTGCATTTACCAGTTTCTCTTCCGTATCATCCACACAAACATACTCGCCATCCTTGATGAGCGCATGGGTCGAGCCGATCGCGTACTCTGCTTTCTGCACCGGTCCCAGTCCATCCAGCTCGATCCCGATATAGAGATTCATCTTTCCCCGGTATTCCTCCCGGAGTTCTTGAAGTTCTTCGGTATACTGGCGAAGCTTCTCGTCGTCCATACCGAATCCCGGCTCAAACATCGAAAAATCAGCATGTCCTGAAACACCAAAATCGGTCATTCCCATCCGGTATGCCGCCTCCACCATCTCCCGCGGCGTACTCTTTCCGTCGCAGAACGTGGTGTGGGTGTGAAAATCTGTATGAAGCATCGGTAATCTCCTTTCTTATTTCACTCTGCCAAAACGGTTCAGCCTCTTCACCGCTACGGGAAAACATCCTTGCGGATTTGTCTTCAACAAGGGATTTATCGCAAACTCCGCTCCACCATCTGCATCCGCTTTTCAAACTGCTCGTAAAAGTCCTTCTCTCCATCATACGGAAGCAGATAGAACAATTTCATAATCAACAGATTGCGCCGTTTTTCGCGCTCGGCTACCACAGCAGCACGGTTTTTCTTCTGTATCTCCTGTTCCTCCGGCGTTCCGATGCATGGTTCTGCCAAAAGGTTCTGCGCCGCCTCCGTTTCCGCCATTCTTATATCTTTTAAGAAATAATGCCACCGGCTGATATACGCCTCATACCGCTTTAAATCTGGCGTATCGATCCATTTTTTCACTTTGACTTTCGTCCGGTTTTCCTTTTTACACTCATGAATCTGGAGAAAATACTGGAAACTTCCATTTTCATAAAAGCGCCCCAGTGGAAACAGGCGGCAGATGCCCGGCCGGTATGCATGGATCCGGCAGCGCCCTGCTTCATCGAGAAACCCACAGGCTTCATCCGCCCCGCTCCGGAGCGCCAGATTTGGCAGAATCTGTCCGTCCACGACGTTCCACTCCACCTTTTTCTCCTCCAGCAGATGTTCCAGCGTGTCCCCGCGCAGAGCGGTCAGACGGTACACATCATATGGATCCAGCACGATCGAATTACCCATTCCGTGACAGCACGCCGAACATCCCCGGCAATCATCGCATCCGGCTTTTACCATATCGTCCCGGCTGTACAGCTTTCCATCTGAAATCTCCGCCATCGTTACATTACGTTCCATCTCTACTTCTCTCTTTCTGCCTCAATCCGATCTAAAATCTCCCACAAATGTTCCAGATCCGCCTCTCTGGTCGCCCAGCTCGTCGCAAAACGGACAACGGTGTGATCCTCGTCATACCGCTCCCAGAAGCTCACGGAAACCTCTTTTTCAATCTGCTCCATCCGGTCATTTTCCAAGATCACAAACTGCTGGTTGGTCGGGGACTCACGGAAAAACGTATAACCGCGCTGTTTTAATCCTTTCTTTAAAGCCGCCGCCATCTCTACCGCATGGCGTCCCAGGCGCTCGTACAGCCCGTCTGTAAACAGCACGTCAAACTGGATTCCCAGCAGGCGTCCCTTTGCCAGCAGCGCGCCCTGCTGCTTGATCCGGGTAATAAAATGCGCCGGAACATTCTTCTTCTCACCAAATACAACTGCCTCTCCGCAGAATGCGCCCACCTTCGTGCCGCCGATATAAAACACATCACACAGATGCGCGATCTCCGAAAGACTCAGGTCATTTTCCTCTCCCGCCAGACCATATCCAAGACGCGCTCCGTCCAGATAGAGCGGGATTTCATACGAACGGCAGATCTCCGAGATCGCCTGCAGCTCCTTCCGGCTGTATAAGGTTCCGTATTCCGTCGGATGGGAAAGATACACCATTCCCGGAAATACCATATGATCATTGTTTGCGTCCGCCTCGAAATTTTGCAGATATTCCTGCAGATCCGCCGGATCAATCTTCCCATCTTTTTCCGGAAGCTGCAACACCTTATGCCCGGTGTACTCGATCGCCCCGGCTTCATGAATACTCACGTGCCCTGTCTGCGCTGCCACTACGCCCTCATACGGTGCAAGAATGCTGCTGATCACGACCGCATTCGTCTGGGTACCGCCCACCAGAAAATAAACCTCCGCCTCCGGGCATCCGGTCGCCTCCTGTATTTTTCTGGCGGCACTCTGGCAGTACCGGTCCATGCCATATCCCGGCAGACTCTCCCGGTTCGTCTCCGCCAGCTTCTGAAGTATCTCCTCGCAGGCACCCTCTGTATAATCGCTTGCAAATGAAAGCATCGTAGTATCTCCTCCTGTTCTTTCTTCGAGCAAACACAATCCTGCGTTCTCGAAATTGTTTGTATTCTTATGTCCTCACCAGTGCCAGAGAAGCACCCGCATCAGCATCGCCGTCAAATTTGCTACACTGTGAAATAACACAGGTTCCCACAGACGGTTCTTTTTTTCATACAGCCACGCCAGTATCAGTCCCATGAGCGCCGCATAAATCCCCTGCGCCCAGTTTCCATGCACCAACCCGAAAAATGCCGCCGATCCAAGTGCCGCCCAGAAAAATGGGAGCGCCATACGCAGGCGCTCAAATAAAATGCCGCGAAACAGCAGTTCTTCGGAAAGCGGGGCGGCAATGCCCATGAGAAAGAACTGCTGCCACAGGGCCCCGGAAAATAAAGCGGCGGCGCCCTCCGACGCACCTTTTCCCAGAGTTGCCGCAAGCATATCCCCCTGAAGCATTTTCAAACACAGAGACACCGCTTCAGCTGCCTGCCCAGTCATCCGAACCTTTTGCACTGCAATATGCAGCACTCCCAGGAAAATCTCCTTTTTTTCTAATGCCCAGAAAATCATGTTAAACACAGCGCTGAACGCAGCTGCCCCCAGCAGGATTTTCCACACATCCGGCACTTTTTCCCAGAAATATCCACTTTTCTCTCCCTTTGTCGTCTTTATCTGTGGAGAGACCTGCTCTTTCATCCCGTCTGCCTCTGCTATGCGCCTGTTTTCTTTCTTTTTCTGGATCCTCCGCCAGTAAAATGGATAAATCACGGCAAATGTAAGAAACGACGACACGGTTCTTCCCGCATTTCCCTCCAGATGTCCCAGCACCTCCACACATCCGCCGATTAAATCGCTGATGACGCACGGAAAAAACATCTGCCAGACGATACGCCAATCCGCTGTCTCCTGCCGTTCTTCGTCCATTTTTCTGCCTCCTGTCATCCTTTTCCTATCTGCATCTGTTTCCATGACTTTTTCAGACTTTCTACTCCACGCCTGCCTTCGCGCAGATATCCTGCAGACAGCACTTGTCACAGTACGGCTTCGTCCGCGCCGTACAGACTTCACGCCCGTGATACACCAGGCGGTGGCAGAAATCGCTGCCTTCCTCCGGTGGAATCAGCTTCCAGAGTGCCATTTCCACGCGCTTCGGGTCCTTGATTCCTTCCACCAGCCCTATCCGGTTTACCAGGCGGATGCAGTGCGTATCCGTGACAATCGCCGGTTTTCCAAACACATCCCCCATAATGAGGTTGGCACTCTTTCTGCCGACTCCCGGAAGCTTTAACAGAGCGTTAAAATCATCCGGCACATGCCCGCCGTACTCGTCGCGCAGCATCTTCATACAGGCGCTGATGTCCCGCGCCTTGCTGTGTCCCAGACCGCACGGCTTCACAATCGCCTCGATGTCTTCCACCGGGGCATCCGCCAATGCCGCCACATTTGGATATTTCTCAAACAATCCCTTGACTACCACATTGACACGCGCATCGGTACACTGCGCCGCCAGACGGACACTGACCAGCAGCTTCCACGCCTGATTGTAGTCCAGCGTACAACCCGCATCCGGATATTCTTTTTTCAGGCGGTCAATTACCTCTAATGCAAGCTCTTCCTTTGTCATGTTCCTGTCTCTCCTATCTGCTATCCTTCACTTTTCAATTTACAGTCTGTCTTTGTAACAGCTGACACAACACTGATTGTCATATCAAGTGCAAACATTATTGCAATCTTTTATTCCATACCAGTCACAACCACTGCTGCATTCTTCTGTTTTCCGCCGCGCCGTACCTTGGAAAGTACCGGCTTTTCTTCTTTCTGTTTGACACGCACATAGATGATCGACAGAATCTTATTGTGCGGATTGCGCGCTGACCGAACCTCAACGGAATCAAACATCTCGATAAACTGCTTTAACTTCGTGCATTTATAATTTCGCGGGTCAAATCCCGGCACACGCTTTGGAAGATTGTCTCCCAGCTCCGATAAATCCACCCATCCGTCATCGTCCGCATGTGTGTTGATGATCGAGATAATCTCTTTCTCCATCTCCTCCATGTTCGGAATATTGCTGACTGCATTCGGATCGCTTTCTTTCTCTGCCTCTTTTCTGGAACCATCCGCCTCACTCTCCTTGCGCGTCTGCGGCAGGGACGGATTCTGCGACGGATTTTCATCGTTTAATAAAATATCCAGGAATTTAAATGTCTCACACGCCGAGACAAATGCATTCGGCGTCTTGCGCTCTCCCATGCCGATCACCGTCATGCCTGACTCACGCAGGCGCAGCACCAGCTTCGTAAAATCACTGTCCGAGGTGACGATACAGAAGCCATCCACATTGCCCGAATATAAAATATCCATCGCATCGATGATCAGCGCCGAATCGGAGGCATTTTTCCCCTGCGTATAATTGTACTGGAAAACCGGCGTGATCGCATAGTCGCGCAGGTTCTTCATCCACGCCCGCACGCTCGGCGTCTGAAAATCGCCGTAAAGGCGCTTGTATGTCGCACTTCCATAATTGCTGACCTCATCTAAAATCAGCTTGATATACTTGCCGGACACATTTTCCGCATCGATCAGTACGGCTATTTTTTTGTCATCCATCTCCTGTTTCCTTTCTCAAATACCGCTCAAAATATTCTCTGCCGCTTTCATTAGGACGCACTTTCCTTTGAAATAAAAAGGCACCGGAACTTTCGCACGGTCGCATGATCGTGACTCTGAAAGCCTCCGGTGCCGGAATTTCTCATTTTCACACCGCCGAAACGGTCGTGATCGACAGCCGATACAGCTTATCTATAAGTGTATCACGTTCATGAGAAATCAGCAAATATTCTTTTTATTGTATTATGGTTTCACTGCATATCCGTCGTTCTCTTACATCACTGTCAAAATCAACAACAGGGTAGAACTCTCACGAATCCTACTCCAAAATTACTAACATAAAGCCAGCTACGGCTTAAACCATAGCTTAATGTCAAAGAGGAAAAAACAAACTCTTGAATATTAAAATTCTTCAACAAAAATCCTCTAAGACAATAGATATTTCACTATCTCTTAGAGGATATTTCTTCAAAACTTGTTCCTGTCTTTTATTTTTATTCCCTTTTCATACCAATTCATTACATTTCTTCTGATAAATTCCATCAGCACATTCATATTATTGGATTGATGTTTCAATCTGGTTTTTCGCTGTATGAATCATACCATTACCTCCACATACATCATCACTTCATCCCTTACTCCAAGTTTAACCGCATACTCAATCAATCTTGAAAGATTCTTTTCCTTCGAGGACATATAGTCCTTGATTGCTGTCTGATATAACTGAATTTCATATTTCTTTCGATCTTTAATCAAATCACAAATACATCTTTCCTTGTCATATACTTTAACCAAATTACCGCTGCTTGACGAGATTTCACAGGTCCCCATATCAAGAATCTCTGGGTTTGCGTAACGAACTTCTTTGTTTTTCTTTTTGATATGTGTTGCATTATATCCGGTAGGAACAGTGAAACAAATATGACTGTATTCTCTGTCGATAAGACCATGCAAATAAAGGGCGGTCTCGCCCGAATAAATAATATTCTTATTTCGTTGCTGGAGTACAAACAACTCATCTGGCCACACATTATCTAAAATATAAATGCCATGTGCCACTTTTTCCATATCATGCTCTCTGACGTATTTTGAGACAGATGGCTTTGATACACCTGATTCAACGGCCTTCGATGTAATCAAATATCCATTGTCTTTTTCAATTAGCGATTCCAAAATATCTGATATTGACATAGTTGTCCTCCTTATCCTTGATATTTGCTTTTGTGCTTAAATTATATTATATTTAAGCGTAAAAGTAAATGCAATCCTTATATGCTTGCAGAAGTAAAAGATAACGCAGCCGAATAATTTCACAAAAAAGCGACAGTCTGATTTACATTTTGTATTTCAGGAAACTGTCGCTTCTTTTTCTTCCTCCAACTCTCGGAGGACTTCATCGCCGTACTTATCAATCATCCGTACCAGAAAATCAATACACCGCTCAAATTCAATATTCTGTTGCATAAGCTCCTCCCGTCATTGTTTTGATCTGAGCTTATTTTACAGAACCTGCCGGAAAACCACATTGAATAG
>OJRV01000382.1_pt1 | contig 58932 bp, 63 predicted proteins | sample 1599241 | NCBI WGS metagenome assembly OJRV01 (sample SAMN04168656, study PRJEB22393) | human gut metagenome | biome: human gut microbiome; feature: stool | host: Homo sapiens | collected 2014-03-17 | reverse complement strand
GGCGCAGGTTTTCGGTAAATACACGGATCGCTTCTTCGTCGGCTTTTGCCTTGCTCAAATTAGCAAATTCGGTTTCGATGGAAGGTTTCAGCAGGCGCTTGAAAGAATCGTCTACAGCTATCGATACTTGGTCGGATGTTTCGCCCCGTCCCTTCACGAAACGGCGTTTCAACCGGTCCAGGCAGCCCGTCGTGTCGGGAGAAATGCTTACACGCAGGATACCTTCCGTTTCACCTCGGCGCAGGGCCAACAGACGATGTGAACTTATACGGTTCAGAGTCTCACTGAATTCGAAATAATCGAGGTATTTAGCACCCTCTTCCTCTTTTCCTTTGATGACTTTGGACGTGATGACTGCCGTGTGTGAGAAAGAATTCCGGACGACATTGCGGGCCTCTTCGTTCTCATTCACCCATTCAGCGATGATGTCGCGTGCCCCTTGCAATGCTTCTTCAGCGTTCTTCACTTCCCCTTTGATAAAGGCTGCCACGCGGGCTGGCAAGTCTCTTTCGTTTTGCATCATCACGATTCTGGCAAGAGGTTCGAGTCCTTTCTTACGGGCAATTTCCGCTTTGGTGATCCGTTTGGGCTTGTAAGGCAGATAAAGGTCTTCTATTTCGGTACTATCCCACGAATCCTCGATCCTCTTTTTCAGTTCGGGAGTCAGTTTGCCTTGTTCTTCTATGGAGGATAAGATACTTTCTTTTCTCTTCTTCAGTTCGGTCAACTTGTCCAACTGATCTTTGATATTGCCGATCTGAACTTCATCCAGTCCTCCGGTCACCTCTTTGCGGTACCGGCTGATGAAAGGGATTGTCGCTCCTTCTCCCAATAGCCCGATGGTTCGTTCCACCTGTCCGGCAGGAATGTTCAGGATACGGGAAATCAGCGCATGAAATGATGTTACCATATGGGTTGTTTCTTTATATTTGAATCGCAAAGATAATTGTTTGGTATTTATTTTGCTCCAGCCGGCGAGTTCTTTATCTAAACATTTGCAATTCACGTTTAAATTCAAGAATTTTGTCAACCTAAATTCGACCGCTTTGTCAAGTTGGATATGTTCAAACAGGGAACAGGTCTCGGACTTTCCATCTGCAAGACAATCATTTCTATCTTGAAAGGGGAAATAGGAGTGGAATCGAAGGAAGGCAAAGGGTCTACTTTTGGTTTACTATCCCTTGCTCACCGGTAAAAGTCTCTTAATGGCTGGTTGGATCCAAACGAACTGTCTTATCTGCGAACAAACGCAGTTCTCCGGGATTATGGGAAGTGAAGAGAATCGTCTGCCCGTTTTCTGTTTGCCGTTCACGGATACGCTTGATAATACGGCGGCTTAAAGCCTCGTCTAAACCTTTAAAAGGCTCGTCCATGAGCAGGAGTGGAGAAGGGTAAGTCAAGGCACGTGCTATCGCTGCTCGTTGTTGCTGCCCGAAACTCAGTTCATTCGGAAAACGGTTCTCAAAGCCGCCCAACTCCATCTTTTGCAATATTGAAATCGCCTGTTCGAAAGCAATTTCTTTTTTCAGATAGGTAGCCAAGGGTAAGGCGATATTTTCGGCAATTGTCAACTGGCTGAGTAATTCGGGTTCCTGGAATACATAAGCTATTCCGGTTTTAAAATCTGTTTCGATTTCCCCTTGTGCGGGTTTTAAAATGTTTCCTATCAAGTTCAACAAGGTCGTTTTGCCGGTTCCAGACGGAGCTGTTATGCCATATATGAATCCTTTTTCGAAAGTATAGCTGAAGTGGGACAGGACCGTATCCGAACCATACCGATATGAAATATCACGAATCCGTATATCGCAATTTCCTTTTGGCACAGGTTGTTTACCGCAATGCTTGTTGTAATGTATAGGGAATCGTTGCTTCGCCAACCAGCTGATTCCTCTATCAAAAAGATAACTGATCAGAATTGCTATAATCGTCCATGCGATCAATTCGGGAACGGCTATAAAAACTTGTGCCTGTTTCATTTCCCCGCCTATACCGGGCGAACATTGCGCCAGTACCTCTCCCATAATGATAGCACGCCAACCAAAGCCCGAAGCAGATGCAAGACCGCTGTATAGGAATGGCTTCAGTTGCGGATAGACCACCTGTGTCAGCTTGTTCCAGCGTCCGATCCTAAATTGACGAGCCATTATCGAAAACTCTTTCCTCTGTCCTCGTATTCCTTTCGTCAGGTTTTCCGTAAGGAGTGGGAACATGGTCAGAAAAGCGATTATCAAAGGAATACTTTCCGCATTCAGGAAAATCAAAGCCAAGAGTATAAATGAAATGACCGGAATGGAACGCATGATGGCCAGTAACGGACGAAATAGTTCATAAATCCACTCGCATTTGTAGAACAAGAGAGAAACTCCCATAGCCGCCATTAACGATATAGACATCCCGATGGTTCCGCGCAACACTGTCGCCATGACTGATTGATAGAATGAACCGGATGCGAAAAGTGCAACGAGCGTGCTAAATAGGTGAGGTATGGACGGAACCAAATCCGGCAAACGGACCAGCATGGTCAATAGTTGCCAGGCCAATATGAGGATTGTAATCGACAGGATCGTAAAGATGCTTTTCTTCATTTTCCGGATTATTTATAGAATTGCTCATCGGGCATTTTGCCTCCCAATGCTTTAGGTTCATATTGCTCAATCAGTTGCAGGAAGTGAAGTATATTTTCTTGGGCTTCGGAGACTGTTTTATAGTCAATCTTACAACGTTCGATACTTTCGGGCGTCAACATGCCAAATGTAAAAATGTTTTCCTTTTCCAATATACAAATAGCCTGTTCCGGCTGCTCTACGGCAAAACGGCAAGAAGTATTTAAAAGACTGTCTATCGTTTCTTTACTTTTTTTCAAGGTAGGCACATAGAGTATGGCTGTCTGGGCAAATCCTAAAGAGGCTGAATCAGGCTTGTTTAGGTCTGCCAATATTTGCAACGTGCTGTCTTTCCGCAACGCAATACTCAAAAACGGTTCTCCTAAAACGGCATAATCGACTTTCCCGGCCAACAGTCCCTGCATGATTTCATGTGCGGTAGTGAGTGAATAATTCAACGTGTAATTAAGTTTATGTTGCCGGAGATAATGACGGGTAAGAATGTCAGGTGTCGTTCCTGCTCCGAAAATATGTAAAACCGATTTGTTCTCACCGGATATACCTTTGTCGCTTCTACCTACCAAATAGAGGGTACCCCATATCGGACAACCTGCCAGATGATATCGAATGCCTTTATTATACAGGTTGACAGCACTGATCATCGGCAAAACAGCTATATCAGCTTCACCTTTTATCAGAGTAGCTTGCATCAAGTCAGGAGAATCGATTATCCGAACGGAAAGCAGCTTGTCGTCGATAACGGGCGTTTCTTTCATCCAGTGTGCAAAGGCAATGGCGGAAGGACCACGCAGAACTGATACACGTATCATTCCCGCATCTGTTTTCGGTTTACTATTGCAACAGCATAAAATAAATAGCAAGCAAAGGCATCTGAAGAATGTCATAGCATAAAAAGTTTAGGCAAACTTAAGAAAAAAGTCTCGATTTATGGCAAATCACATAAAAAATGCCGTTGTGGCAAAAACCACAGCGGCACTCCAATCACATTTTTGAAAATCAAGCTTCGGCAGCAGACTCGCTTTTCTTTATATTCGTAACAATCTCTTGTTTGTCCTTATCGAAGTCGACAACAATCGTATCACCTTCTCCGACAGACGCTCGGATAATCATTTCTGCCATTTCGTCTTCCAGATATTTCTGGATGGCACGCTTCAGCGGACGTGCACCGAACTGAATGTCATAACCTTTGGTGGCAACAAAATCTTTGGCGGCGTCTGTCAGTTCCAAAGAATAACCAAGACCAGCCACGCGTTTGTAAAGACCTTGCAATTCGATGTCAATGATCTTATGGATTGCTTCCTTATCCAATTGATCGAACATAATGATGTCGTCCACACGGTTCAAAAACTCCGGAGCGAATGCCTTGTTCAGTGCTTTCTGGATAACGCTGCGGGAGAAGTCCTTATCTGGCTCGCCGGCAGCCTGCGAACTGAAACCGACACCACGGCCGAAGTCTTTCAACTGGCGTGTACCGATATTAGACGTCATGATCAGAATTGTATTCTTAAAGTCGATCCGTCTGCCAAGACTGTCAGTCAGACGACCTTCGTCCAGGACTTGCAGCAGCAGGTTGAACACGTCCGGATGCGCTTTCTCGATCTCATCCAACAAGACAACAGAGTAGGGCTTACGGCGGACCTTCTCAGTCAACTGACCGCCCTCTTCATAACCTACATATCCCGGAGGCGCACCGATCAGGCGGGACACCGCAAACTTTTCGAGATACTCGCTCATATCGATACGGACCAAAGCGTCGGCCGAGTCAAACAGATATTCCGCCAACTTTTTGGCCAGATGAGTCTTACCGACACCTGTCGGCCCTAAGAACATGAATGTTCCGATCGGCTTGTTCGGATCCTTTAAGCCAACGCGGTTGCGCTGAATTGCTTTTACGATCTTCTGAACGGCATCATCTTGGCCGACTACTTTCTTCTTTAGGTTCTCCGCCATTTCGAGTAATTTCAGGTTTTCAGCTTTTGCGATACGTTGGACAGGGACACCTGACATCATGGCTACAACTTCAGCCACCTTATCTTCATCCACCGTTTCGCGATGCTCCTGCAATTCTTGCTCCCATTTGGCTTTGGCTGCTTCCAACTGTAAGAGGTACTGACGTTCCTTGTCACGGAAGCTGGCAGCCAATTCAAAGTTTTGTGACTTAACGGCAGCAAGCTTCTCTGTTTTGGTTGCCTCGATCTTGGCTTCCAGTTCTTCAATGCTTTTCGGAACCGTTATGTTAGATATATGTACGCGAGAACCGGCTTCATCCAACGCATCAATTGCTTTGTCCGGGAAGTTGCGGTCACTGATATAACGTTCTGTCAGTTTTACACAAGCTTGCAGGGCTTCGGGCGTATAGATCACATTGTGATGTTCTTCGTAGCGGGCCTTGATATTTTGCAGGATCTGCAAAGTTTCTTCCGCTGTTGTCGGATCGACGATCACTTTTTGGAAACGACGTTCCAAAGCTCCATCTTTCTCGATATTTTTACGGTATTCATCTAATGTCGTAGCACCGATACATTGTATCTCACCACGGGCCAGAGCCGGCTTCAGCATATTGGCGGCATCCATTGAACCTGAAGCTGAACCTGCACCGACGATCGTATGGATCTCATCGATAAACAGGATGATATTCGGGTTCTTCGACAGTTCGTTTAAAATAGCTTTAATGCGTTCTTCAAACTGACCGCGATATTTGGTTCCAGCCACGATAGATGCCATATCCAAGCTGATCACACGTTTGTCGAACAAAACGCGGGAAACTTTGCGCTGGATGATACGCAGTGCCAAACCTTCCACAATTGCCGATTTGCCGACACCTGGCTCACCGATCAAGACAGGATTGTTCTTCTTGCGGCGGCTCAATATCTGAGCTAAACGTTCGATCTCCTTCTCACGTCCGACAATCGGATCGAGACGATTTTCAGCGGCCGCACGCGTCATATCTGTACCGAAGTTGTCCAATACAGGCGTGTCGTTTGGTGATTTTGGTTGTGCAGAGCCGGCTCCGGAAGAGGAGCGGGGAGACTCCCGGCGGGAAGAGTAATCATCGTCATCGTCTTCATCATCATCGGTGTAGCCATCACTGATTCCTTCAAAATGTTCGGCATCTTCTTTTCCAATAAAATCATCCATGTGCTTCAAACCTGTGCCGCTTATCAGGTAATTATATATACTGCGATACGTTATGCCCGCTTCGTTCAGCACCTTTGCCGCAACATTAAACTCTTCTTTCAAAATGGCTAGAAGCAAATGTTCCGTTCCGGTTTCTTTTTTCTTGAACAAGCGCGATTCAAGCATACTCATACGCAGTACGCGCTCGGTTGTTTTACTAATAGCGATATCATGCTGGACAGCATCTTCGGCATCGATTGTATTTTTAATTTCCTGTTCGATCTTTCTTTTGATATCCCATTCGTCGACATTTAGTTCGCGCAGGGCCTGCACGGCTTTCCCTTCGCCGTCGCGGATAATTCCAAGCATTAAGTGTTCCGGTCCAATATAACTGTTCTGAAGCCTTGCTGCTTCTTCACGGCTATATTCAATAACGTCCATTAATCTCTTTGAATAGTTATTTTTCATATTATAATAATGTACTATGATAGTGCAAATGTAATAAACTCTCGTCATATATCTAACAAAATCCATGCCATTATTCCTTAAAAGAAAATAAAGTATTGAAGCCAGGCTTGTCATATATTACAAAAAACAGCTTTATCTTGTTATAAAGAAACGTAAAAAAATATTACCCGTAAATGTAATTCCAAATACATGTACTACTAATCCCATTTTCATAGGGTGGCAGTTTCATTTTGATGGTTTGAAACCGGATGCCTTCTGACAAGTAAATTCTAAAATTTCGAGTCAAAAGCTTTCGTGATACACGGAAAAGCCTTACCTTAGTGCACTTTTTGAAAGGTGAGATATTGAGTGTAATTAATATAAGACTAAATGGTTGATCAAGACAGAATTATTAAGATTAACATCGAGGAGGAAATGAAATCGGCATACATTGACTATTCAATGTCTGTCATTGTTTCGCGTGCCCTTCCGGATGTTAGGGATGGTTTTAAACCGGTTCATCGTCGTATTTTGTTTGGAATGAATGAATTGGGTAATACATCCGACAAACCTTATAAAAAATCTGCGAGAATTGTTGGTGAAGTTTTAGGTAAATATCATCCACATGGTGACTCGTCCGTCTATTTCGCAATGGTTCGTATGGCACAGACATGGTCTATGCGCTATACGTTGGTGGATGGACAAGGAAACTTTGGCTCGGTGGACGGTGACAGTCCTGCTGCCATGCGTTATACAGAAGCAAGATTAAGTAAACTTGCCGAAGAAATGCTTCGCGATATCGACAAAGATACGGTTGATTTCCAGCTGAATTTCGACGATACGCTGAAAGAACCGACCGTATTGCCGACTCGTATTCCGAATTTGCTGGTAAATGGAGCATCTGGTATTGCCGTTGGTATGGCGACAAATATGCCAACACATAACCTTAGCGAGGTGCTGGACGGCTGTATGGCTTACATTGATACTCGTGGAGAAATGGAAGTAGCTGATTTGATGCAATATATCAAAGCTCCTGATTTCCCGACAGGTGCGACTATCTACGGATATGCTGGTGTAAAAGACGCCTTTGAAACAGGTAAGGGACGTATTGTTTTGCGCGGTAAAGCAGAAATCGAGACGGAAAATAATCATGAGAAGATTATCATTTCGGAAATCCCTTATGGTGTAAATAAAGCCGAACTGATCAAATATATTGCCGATTTAGTGAATGAAAAGCGCATAGACGGTATATCGAATGTAAATGACGAGTCGGACCGCCAAGGCATGAGAATCGTCGTGGATGTAAAAAGGGATGCAAATTCGAGTGTTGTGCTCAACAAGCTATATAAGATGACGGCATTGCAGTCTTCCTTCAGCGTCAATAATATCGCGTTGGTGAATGGGCGTCCCAAACTGCTCAATCTGAAAGATTTGATCAAAGCGTTTGTCGACCATAGACATGAAGTTGTGATTCGCCGTACGAAATACGATTTGAAGAAAGCCGAAGAACGTGCCCATATCTTAGAAGGTCTGATTATTGCTTCCGATAATATTGATGAAGTCATTGCAATCATCAAATCGTCTAAAAGTCCTGCTGAAGCTATCGAACGTTTGATGGAACGTTTCTCCCTGTCGGATATACAGTCTCGTGCCATTGTAGAAATGAGACTTCGCCAGTTAACTGGCCTGGAACAGGATAAACTTCGTGCAGAGTATGAAGAAATCGAAAAATTAATCGCATATTTGAAGGAAATTCTAGAAAATGACGATCTTTGTATGAAAGTCATCAAAGACGAGTTGCAGGAAATCAAGGACAAGTACGGAGATGAACGTAAAACAGATATCGTTTATGCCTCCGAAGAACTCAATCCTGAAGACTTCTATGCAGATGATGAGATGATCATTACCATCTCCCACATGGGATACATCAAGCGTACGCCGCTCAGTGAATTCCGTGCTCAGGGACGCGGCGGAGTAGGGGCCAAAGGTTCTGAAACGCGTGACGAAGATTTTGTAGAATATATCTATCCGGCTTCCATGCATGCTACCTTGCTGATCTTTACGGCAAAAGGAAAATGTTATTGGTTGAAAGTGTTCGAAATTCCGGAAGGAGCGAAGAACTCAAAGGGTAGAGCGATCCAGAACTTGTTGAACATCGAACCGGATGACAAGGTCAACGCTTTCATTCGAGTAAAGAAGCTGACGACAGACACCGAGTTTATTAATTCGCACTATCTGTTGTTCTGTACAAAGAAAGGTGTGATCAAGAAGACTCTATTGGAAGCATATTCCCGTCCTCGCCAGAATGGTGTAAATGCCATTACATTACGTGAAGACGACGGTCTGATCGAAGTTTGTATGACAAATGGTAATAATGAGGTTCTGATTGCAAACCGTAACGGACGTGCTATCCGTTTCCATGAAAATGCAGTGCGCGTTATGGGGCGTACAGCATCCGGTGTAAGAGGTATGACACTTGATGACGATTCTAACGACGAAGTTGTAGGAATGGTTTGCATTAAGGACAAAGAAAAAGAAACTGTACTGGTTGTGTCCGAACAAGGTTACGGCAAACGTTCTAATATCGAAGATTATCGTATTACGAATCGTGGAGGTAAAGGTGTCAAAACCATCAACATTACGGAAAAGACCGGTAAACTGGTTGCCATCAAGAATGTTACGGAGGAAAACGATATTATGATCATTAATAAATCCGGTATCACAATCCGTATGAAGGTATCTGATCTGAATGTCATCGGACGTGCAACACAAGGGGTACGCCTGATCAATTTAGGGAAACGTAATGACGAAATCGCCTCTGTATGCAAGGTGCTGTCACAGACTGAAGAAGAGATCGCTGAAGAAAAAGCACAGCGTGAAGCTTTAGAAGGTGTGGTAATTCATGAACATCCAATAGAGAATACCGATTTCGAAGATGTCTCTGATGATGTCGAAAGCAATGAAAATGCGGACGATACAGAAGGAACAACTGAGGAATAATTTAAACAAATAGAAATATTAATCTCAAATCACTATCACAAATGAAACGAGTATTATTGACAGTTGCACTATGTGTTGCAGCATCTGCCTCTTTCGCACAGAAAAAAGTTGTGAACGAGGCACAGAGTATTGCGAAAGGAAGTAACGCAGATTTCGGAGAAGCCAGAACCTTGATCAAAGGAGCGTTGGAAAATCCGGAAACTAAAGATGATGCTAAAACTTGGTATGTAGCAGGTTTTATTGAAGATCAGCAGTTCAATGCTGAAAGAGCTAAACAAATCTTGGGACAGCAACCCAACGAGCCGGTTATGTACGAAGCTTTGTATGGTATTTTACCTTATTTTCAGAAAGCCTATGAACTGGATCAGTTGCCTAATGAAAAAGGAAAAGTGAAACCTAAATACACAAAAGATATCAAAAGTATCTTGAGTGCAAACCATGTATATCTGTTCAATGGTGGTGCATATTATTTCGATAAACAAGAGTATAAAAAAGCATACGATTTCTTCAACCAATATGTGGAAATATCCGAACTGCCAATGTTCGCAGGGACTCAGACTGCGGAAAAAGACTCTACATTCATGACAGTTCAGTTCTATGCAGCAGCAGCAGCTTCTTTAGCTAAAGATTCCAGATTGGCTATTGCCGCTTTGGAACGTGCTAAAAATACTCCTTATCGTCAATATGATGTTTATCAGTATCTTTGCTACGAATACGGAGAGGCAAGAACTGCTCAGGACTCTGTTATGTTGGAAAAAACATTCGAAGAAGGCATGCAGGTTTTTCCAGATTCGGCATTCTTCTTGAATAACTTGATCAATACATACATCTATTCCAATAGAAATGAAAAAGCATTGGAAATGTTGAATGTTGCAATCCAGAAAAATCCAAATGATGCAAACCTTTACAATGTAATGGGACGTGTTTATGAAACCGGATTAAAAGATTATGCCAATGCTGAAAAGAATTTCCAGATTGCTTTGGAAAAAGATCCGAATTTGACAGATGCGCTTTCTAACATTGGTCGTATCTATTACAATCAAGGAGTGAACAAATTAAGCGAAGCCAATATGATTAATGATAGTAAGAAATACCAGGAGGAATTAGGCATGGCAAAAGATTTGTTCAAAAAAGCTCTTCCTTATTATAAAAAAGCTCATGAAGCTGAACCTGAAAAAATGGACAACATGATCGCTTTGAGAGGTATCTATTACAATCTGAACATGGGGCCGGAATTAGAAGCTATTGAAGCAGAAATGAATAAATAATAGATCGGATAAGATTTATTTGATAAAAGAAAATATGTCATATAATGAACCCCGAAAGTTAGACAAAAAACTTTCGGGGTTTTTATTATGTCTGCGCAAAAAAGAAATTCAACAATCTTATTAAACATAATCATAATTATCTTTAAGTATATCTGAAAATCCCGCTTTTTATATTTATTCGGTATCGTTTTTCTTTTTCCTTCTTGAAGGTAAGTTCGGTATATTTTCCCGAATGAAGCGCTTGAAACCGCTTAAAGAAACCTTATAATAATCGGCTAATTCGGCATATGTTGCATTTTCTTCTTTCAATTCTCTTTCGATCTGGCTTTTCTGGGAAAGGAGAAATTCGGTTTTGGGGCTTCCCAAAGGACGTCCTAATTTTGTTCCTTTGTTTTTACTGGCTGTCAATGCTTCTTTCGTACGGGCAGAAATAAGTTTGCTTTCAATCTCAGAAACAAGCCCAAATGTAAATGCCAACGTCTTGCTGTTCACGTTATCTTCAAATGAATAACCTTCCTTGATACAGTAAAGTGCCACTTTCTTTTCAATACACAACAAAATCAAATGCATTATCTCCATTAGTTTCCTGCTGAGTCGAGTGACATCGGCGACGATAAGAATATCGCCTTCTTGTAAATTTTTTATTACGTCTTCGAGTCGGTTTTTCTCTTTGGAAGAATTTTTAGCATCTTTCAACCATTTGTCAATCTCAATTTTTTTTGCTTTTGCAAATTGTTCGATTGCGTTTTTCTGGCTCTCTGTTTGTTGTTTATTTGAATATGTACGTATATAAGCAATTGTCATATTTTTTATTATTTAAATTTTGTTTTATCATTTGATATATAACAGATTGGTTTGCAATATGTTCATTCTAAAAGTTGATAAAGGGGGTATACATGTTGTAATGATCTCCTAAACTGATGCGAATGTACGTAAATAAAAAAAACAATGAAATATTTGGTAGTTAAAAAAAAATACCTACCTTTGCATCGCAATCAAAAATAAAAGAAATTGCAAAACGGGGTGTAGCGCAGTCCGGTTAGCGCACCTGCTTTGGGAGCAGGGGGTCCCAGGTTCGAATCCTGGTATCCCGACAAAATTAAAAGAATATCAATTAGTTACATACAAAAATATATTCTTTTTAAGTCGATCTTCAAACTGTCTATAATTGTCTTTTAGTTGGTAAATCGTCAATATACAATTAAAAGTAATTATTATGGCAAAACAAAAGTCTATTGTCATCCTACCACGGCTAAAAGATTGTGGTGGCGATTTGAGTAAAACATGGTTCGTAGAGTATTCATGTCGTAATCCTCAAACAGAAGAAATGAAACGTTTCCGGGTCTATAATGGTTTTGCAAAATTAAAGACCAAAGAAGAACGTTACGCATTCGCAGAAAAAATCATAAATGAGATTAAGGAGAAGTTCACTAAGGGGGAAATTCCATTCTTAGGAAAAGAAGTCAGCTATAACGATGAACTATTATATCAGAACATAGCTAAACGATGGGGTAATGAAAGAAAAGGTTCTGTTGGTATACGCACATACCTCTCTGATTTCTTAGCAATAAAAAAAGTAGAAGTAATCCCCCACTCTTTTCAGACTTATAAATCCAAACTACGCATATTCTGTGAATGGGTGGAACAAACCGGTTTAGATAAGCAAAGTATTTGTTTTTTCGAACAGAGTTCAATATGCGAATTTCTATGCTATATTGTAGAAAAGCATGGTGTAAGCCAAAGAACAGTAAAAAAGTATGCTCAAATACTACATGGTTTCTTCGATTATTTACTAAAAGTAAAAAGAATTATAGATACTAATCCCGTACATGACATACCCAACATGGGAACCATTAAGGATGAAGCAGCCAAACCAATCCCTGACCGAGAACGCCAGCTTTTATCAACGTATATGAAAGAGCATGATCCACAATTATGGTTAGTCTGTCAGATGGAGTATTATTGTGCCATCCGTCCAAATGAATGTAGGCAATTACAAATTGGAGATATAGACTTTGACAATCATATTATAACAGTCCCTAAAAACATAAGCAAAAACCGATTAACTGAATCAGTAAATATTCCACGCCAATTATATGACTATATATATAAAGTATTAAACCTCGATATACACCCCAAAGATTTCTATATATTCTCTCATAATGGCATTCCTGGCAAAATAATGTTGGGAAAGAATAATTTTAGATTTAGGTTTGATAGAATACGTGATAAACTCAACATTTCAACTCAATACAAATTATACAGTTTCAAACATACAGGAGGAGTAAAACTTGTAAATGAAGGTATTGATACCTGGGAGCTACAACGTCACTTCCGTCACAAATCTATTGATACTACAGAACGATATATCAGAAGAAACTTTGCTGTAAAAAGTGATAAAATAAGGAATGACTTTCCCGATATCTAACGTACAACCTACAACCTAAAAGAGATGCAACGAACGCTGCCTCTTTTAGGTTATTTATTTCGCCTATATACTACCCCTACTGCAATTATCAGAGCTATAATGATATATGCTTTATCTTTATGTAAGTCCCACCATGATAACTCTACGACCTTTTCTTTTTGGCTCAATATAGCATTTACCTTACTACTAATAGTATCTAATCGGTTAGAAAACTGTTGTAAGGTAAGAGATAATGTTTCATTTATTTCCGTTCTTTCCTGTTCTTGCCTGAAAGCAGTGGTAGTACTTTCTTTGACCGGATATTGCTTCCCTGTTGAATCCGGATCAGACAAGTAAACAGTTGTATTTTCAATCTTCAAATCACTTAGTTTGTCTGTAGTAATTTTCGTTTGCTTATTCACATCCAGCCGTAGTGATTCAATTAAATTTCGCAAATACAAAAAATCCCCTGAATAGTCAATCTGCTTTTGCATTTCTAAATTGCGAGAAGTCTTACAAGACGACAACCATATTGCTGATGTCAGCAATATGATAATGTAGATTAACCGTCTCATAATCCGTCCTCTTTGACAACCTTTTCGACCATAGCAATCACCTTACACATTTCGGTGTAGTAATTAGGTGCAGTTGCATATTTAGGGCCAATATCATTCACTATCATTTCAGTAAATTTACGCGGATCACTACGATATGTCCAAGCGTCAGCATATCCGGGCTTCTTTAAGATTGAAAGATGATCTTCCAGGCATTCAGATACAGATTCATAATCGCGGAAAAGACGTTTCACTGAATATCTATACCTCTTATCCGAAATCTTAGTAACAGACATAACCTTTTCAGGAGCTTTAAAAGAGACATCTGGGCGAGTAAAATACTCTGTTGTATTCACTAGCCGAACGGCTCCAGTCCAGCTACTTCCCTTTGTGATGCCAAACAGGTTATTACCTATTGCGCTTTTCCCCCACCCGCTCTCTAAAGCGGCTTGTGCTGTTACAAACACGGGACTTATTTCACCGGATTTGGCAGCCGGATAAATCCACTTTACAAATTCTCTCACAGTCATTTCTCTTCCTCCCATTTTAATTAATAATCACTTGGCGGCTGTCGACTAGAACATCCGCGAACATCACATTTTTTTATCTCTGATTCTTTCAGCCGTAATTCCAATTCATGTTTATCATGAATAAGCTGTAACTTCTCCGCCTGTTCCTGACGAAGCTCTACATAGATAGCATCAATCTTCGTATCACGTTGAGTAATACGTGCCTCAAGCCAGGCGACCTGCTTTCTCTCGTTCTCATTTTCTGCCGCATCTGCTGCTGCATCCTCTTTCCTTGCATCAGTCTTACGATTTACATAGAAGTTAACTACCCATTTTATTGCCTCCAAGCCGCCTAAAGCTCCTAGTATTGTTAACCAGTCTTCCATAACTTTCATTTACCAAGATTTTATTTCAAATAAAAAGTTCCCATCTACTATTTGAGAACAATCAGAAGTAACTATATATACTCCTGCTGGGTTATCTATACTCCATCGCCATAATGTAGCCTTAATGCCAACTGGCAGCTGCATACTGCTAGCTTCATCTGATATATCAATCCCTGTAAGCGTAACATAACAATTAGTCGGATTTACCCCCTCAAGAACCCATTTGCTAGGAAGAGTTATAGCGTATCGTCCTGTACCCATTTTATAAAAAGTAGGCGAATTTCCATCATACGAAGAACACTTCAGTGAACTATTAGAACTATAATAACGTCCAGCACATACAATACTTGGTAAAATCCCCCATCTTCCTTGTCGCTTACTCAATAGATTAGTCCCATTGAACTTTATTCCATATAAAGGATTACATTGTATAGACTCAATTACACCATTACTATTATTTTGAAACGAAAATAGATTTTCAGAAGAAGTTCCAAGAGTCAGCCCATTAGCATAATATTTAGAGACATAATTAGAATAAACTGTTCTAGCTGTAAAATTTACAAGTTGAAGCAGTACTTTAGTATCTTTTAGCCAAGGTGATATATAAATTTGATAGCTAATAAAAAGTTGGTGATATCCATCTTCTAAGGGAATCATTGTAGCGTTATCTTTATAATCAATATATGTTCCATTTTGAGATGAACCTATCTCTAACAAATAACTAGTACTTATTAATTCATTTTTAGCACTATCTCTATATGAATTAAGCCCTACCTTAATTCTACCAAATGAATAAACAGGATATCCAGTCGTGTCATTAACAACAATATTCTGGTAAATCTGAACCTTGCCCATATATAGCATAGATACATTCCCTTGTGTTTCAAACAAGTCAGAAAGTAATACTTCTACGATTTCTTCTGTATACTTATTGTTGGAAGCAGAAATATATTGTTTGTAATCAGGAAGAGCTAATGTTAAATTTATTGTTGGGGCTTTTACATCAAATAAATTATCCATCTGCATATATTCATTTCCATCAAAAACTCCTGCAATGGTTCCATCTGCCTTAAACATTTTTATATCAGAAGTTTCAGGAGAAATTTCAATACGTTTGCCATTTTCAGCACCCGTTATCACTTTCCCTCTAAAAATAGCTTCTCCTGTCTCTGCATCTATTCCAAAAGTTAATTTTCCATTTTTGATTCCGAATAATCCAGTTTTATAGGTCCCATTAATATTCACAACTCCACGACCTAAAGCTATACCTGTTAGCACTGGTTGATCTGATGTCCCAGTATTGGTACCTGCGAACATCTTAGGTGAAATGATATGTTCACTACCGATCTGTGTTTTATTATTGTCCCAATCTTCTACCCAAGGAAGAAAATTAGCATCTTGTCCGTCTTTACCAGGCTTCCCTTTAAAATTAATAGGCTTTCCCCATTCACCTGAATCTGCACTTTCCGCTACTTTTTGAGAAATCCAAATCACGGATACAGTTGAATCCGTGTGCCAACCTTCTGTTGTACCATCACCTGTAGGTTTAGCTGGTTCTTCCTCACTGTCATTATAGGTTATGTAAACGCTCTTACCGTCAGCGCCGGATTTGCCATCAGTGCCGTCTACGCCATCATTCCCATCTGCGACCATTAATGCCCATGCCATTCCGTTGTATATATAAACCCGACCATTATCAGTATCACGATACGCCCAATTCTTTTGAGGGTTAGCGGGTGGAATTGAAGAATCTCCTTTCCACACAATACTAAGACCGTCATCACCATCTTTACCATTAATTCCATCCAGCCCATCCTTGCCATCAGCCGTCATAACATACCAGGCATTATCTTGATAAACATAGCATTTCTTATCTGTTGTATTACGATAATACCATCCATTTTCAGGATTAGAAGGATGAGAAGAACGTTCTCCTTTATACATAAGACTTATTCCATCTTTACCATTCACCCCATCGGTACCGTCTATACCATTGTATCCATCCTTCCCATCCTGACCATCTTTACCGGGTTCACCTTTCAAATTCTCTTTCGCTTCATCTGACAAATTATCCCAAGTTAGAACAACATCCTTCATGGTACATACACACTTTTTCTTCTCCGCATTCCATACCCAAGAGATTGCACCACCAGCAATATATCCGGACTTGTCGGTATTGAACTTCGCGGAGTTGTCACCAAATTCAGCTGTACCGTCAGGATAGATGCAGTAGACCATGTGCCCGCTTGCGTCAGCCCCCTTTATCATGCCGTTTTCACAATAGAAGCCTTTCAGTCCACCACTACCCGGAATATCACCACCAACACGAATCTTAACTTTACCATCCCAATTCTTCGAATCAATATCAAACATCACGTCAATAGCCGGTTGGCCAGTCTCATCTGCATGAATGTAGATGGCCGATTGACGAGCTTTATTCTGCGAGTTACCAAATTGTATTAGTTCGTCACCCGCTGCTGGCGGATAAAGAACACTCCCTGATTCATCCCTATCGAATTCTGATAAAGGAACGTGCAGAGTCTTTGTCTCTACATCAACGGAAGAAACTTCTACATGATAAAGCTTTATGCTATTCCCGGTGAATGTCTGACAGCGTACGAAGTCGTGCGCTACGATACTCATATCCTCATCCTCCAGTTCAATAAGATATTGAGTACCATCATCAGAGATACGAGCTGTTCTCACCTTGCCATGCCCCTGACTAATTGTTTGCGCGCCAATGATAGCACGTATCTTTGAAATGAGCATTTCAAAGACAAGCATCGTTTCACGAACCACGATTGTATCAATCTCCAGTTTCCATTTACCTTTGACATATTCCCAAATTTTCCATCCATAACCTGAAAAACCGGATAAAAAGGATTCTACTATTTTCTCTCCTATTTTTATCCCGGATACGATAAATCCGACAAATGCTGAACTAGATAATCCTGCCATATTACTATAATTTATTAAGATAACTTTGTAAGTTCAATAAGATTCATCCCCGGTCTATAATTTTCAATTGGTGAACCTTCCTGCCATGCCGCAAAGTCGATATCTCCTTTGGCGGGCACAGTAAATTCAAACTCATTATTATACTGGTTATTCCCCTTTCCTGTAAAACCTTCAGTTCCGACATTTGCCTTTGCCAACAGTATTTCCCCGGCAAATACGCCATAATAAGAATTGGCTCTATATTTTTCCTCCAACAGGAAATTATCAGCAGGAGAATAAAGGATTCTCGCCTTATATTTTCCAGATGGTAGACTCAGGGAATTACGCAACTTTCTGCTACCATCGGCAACATTATTCATGCATGCTCTACATTTCTTAAACGTATCTGCAGGATATATCCCATCATCGTTCGCTGTGGTATTAGAATCATAGTTATTTGAATTATTATCTGCAAAGATTGCATTGGCTATATATTTTTCCGAATTATAGTTTATATACCACGGTAATAGGTTGCCTTGATTATCTTTCAACTGTTTAGCTCCATAACTTGAATGTGTAGATAAAATTGTTTGATTAATAGTATCCCCATTTACTACGGGATAATCAATAGTATTATTGACGGTTGCGTTAAAAGCTATCAATGCTTTAACTGGAGACTCCGTCAAATCTATAGAATCATTAACAATATCTGACTCTGATAGTGCATTTTTGACCTGCCCATTAAGTGTTTTACTGCCTATTGTAGAGAACTTATAAGTAATTCCATCTTTCCACGTCAGCCAGCTTGCAGATGTTAATCCTGCCGATGTTTCGGACAATCGGTAATGCGTCGGGGTTCCTTGACTGATTTCAAATGAAACAGGTACGGTATATCCGGCAAAAGAATCTTTCCCATCTGCCAGCGTTATTCCCCCTAACACAACAGGCTGTACCACCAAAATCGAGTCAGATTTGATTGAAGATTCCGTAGTCTCATTTCCGACCTGTGCATATACTGTCAAATTACCATCTGCGATTCCCGACTGATACTGAACAGTTGAACCAGCCCACACAATCCAGTCTGGACAATCAGACAAATCCGCCTGTTTGCCGATCTTATACTTAGTGATGGTATTCAGTGTCTCAAATTCAACCGACATAGTGCCAGAATTTGTAGCATCATCACCATTGTTAATGATTATACTATTCAATCGTGCTGTAACGGTATCTATCAATTCAACCGTTGTTGATTTCATATCCGTTTCACCTTTGGCATTTTTAAGTTTACCATAGATTAATTTTTGACCAAATGATTCTGACAGGGTAAAATGTGGATTTACAACCCATTCCTGCCATTCTACATTATCAAAAGAAGTGGATTCAGACAACATATAATGTGTTGGAAAACCTGTATAAGCAAATGATAACTGAATATCACGTCCGGTTGTGGATGCTGCACCACCAAATATACTAATGCCAGTGAGAACTAAATCCGGTTCAAGATATTCTATTTGACTGCTAAGGACTGCACTATTTCCATAAACGTTTTTCAGTTTACAATACAAAGTCTTAATATTAAAACCCGATGAAAGTGTGAAATCAACAGTAGATGCATACGTTTGCCATTCAGCACCGGAGAAATTTACATTCTCACTAATCAATATATGGCTTGGTGACTGGCCATCGTAAGTTGTCGTGATTGTTACAGTATTTTCCTTTGTTGCTTTCGCACCATCGTTGATCTTAAATGTCAATAAAATAGGTGGAGAAGTCCACTTGTTAAGCCTTGCTTCATAGGTTTCACGCAACCCCTTTTTAAGTTTCTGAACAAAATAATAAGCATTATCATAAGCATATTCAGCATTGTAATCTTTTTCAAACTGCTCGACAAAGTAGTTTGCAGATTCAAGTGTTCGTTCATTAAAATCCAAATTGACAAGCAGCCGATTGTCATTAATAGCGTAACTGGTACCAAAAACATTGTTTCCGGAAGTTACGGAAATCCCGGCTATATCAGTTATGCCAGACAGCATACAAGAAATATCACGAAACCAAAAATTAGGACGTTTGGGAACGTACACTTTAACATTGATGCCGGTATCTGTGATTTGCTTGACGATTGTACTGTTTGCACGCATATACCAATATTCAAAAAACTCATCCAAAGTGGGAAACCACAAACTGTCATCACCAATGTCCCCATATAATTCATGTATTTTTCGAAAGAAAACAAGTTCCCAGTGACTGCTTCGATGCGCTGCACATATCAGCCAGTAAATCGAAGTTTTATCTGTCGATTTGCTGAAATCATCTAATATTTTCAGCATATCAGTAGCATACTGCGGATTATCATTGACATCGTCCATGTCAGCACCATAGGCAAACTGCCGTTCTACTGCAATGTCATACTTACTTAATGAGAATCCTGATTTAAACGGATAGGCTTTTTTTATCAACTTATCTCCTGATTGAGCAGTCAGATTCTGTATAATATCGTTCCCTTGGCTAAATGTGAGGTATTTATGATCGCCATTAGGTTCAATCATCGTTTTAGGGATCATCTGAACATATTCATTAAACAGTTTTACAGTATTCTCAACGCATTGGTCGAATTGAGCTTGCGTAGTTATATTGGCGTCATACCCCTGCAAATCATGATATCCCAAAGAGAAACCGAAATGCTGATAAAACAAAAATTCTTTTTCTGATATCCATGGCCATTGCATACCGACGTCGCTATAAGGAGGTCGACCCTGGTCACGCAGTTTATCAGGCCAGCACGCAACCATAGTCGAGTATCGGTGTTTGACTCCTGCACCGTCTGTGCATTGCAAAAAATGCTCCGGATAATACTGACCAGACACATGTTGGTCAAACTCGGTATGACCTTGCATACCATAATGATAGGCATAATTATTCTTATTCGGTTCATTCCCAAACCAACGCGCAACCATTCGTTTATTTATTCCGGCAAAAATGTACTGATAGATATTATAACTGTCATCTGTTATATAACTGAATACCTTTTTCTTATTATACTTAACAGGAGGTATGGTTACTTGAATAGCTTCCTTGTCGATACCATCCGGTACATTTACTGTAAACTCAATCACATCGCCGGGGAACTTGCAATATTGCAAATGAGCTACCGCACTTATATTACCAGCCTCTGATATTGCACTCTTACAACGTATCTCAATACATGACTGCAGACTCTCATTAATAAAACAACGAAGGATCTCAAAGTTAAACTGAAAGAAATCTTTTGTAAGCCCAACCCCGGTAGAAGCAACGAATGATTCAACATTCATGTAAGCTCCATAACCTAGTAATTCATCAGAAACCACATAAACTTTCGCTTCCCCGGCAACTTTTGGGAGGTGGGACAAAGAGACTGATCTTTCATAAATGTCTATTACTTCTCCATTCATCTTATATTGGCCGGCTAATTCTTCAGCACTGGAAATAACAAGGGGCTTAACAACCTTATCGCTTAAATCGGAACTTAATTGATTATATAAAGAACTTTGCACCTTCGATATTTCATCCGGAAAGCGTTTATCCATATTAGCTATTGCGGCATCTGCTCGGGCCTCACCATCTAGCGCAGGTTGCTTCAAAGATTGAATCCATGCTACTTCGCTGCCGACAAAACCATTTTCCACTGCCAGTTGATACGCACTTTCACCTTGTGATGAAAGCTCATACCAATATACTCCATCATCAGACGGAACTATGCCTGTAGAATCTTGTATTGACAAGTACTTAGCACCATTATACCGCCAAATATCATTGTATTCAACCTGTACCTTATCATTCCAATCACCTTTTGGAGTGATGGATATCTTGCCTAAATCTATATCATTATCCATTTTGTATCAGCATTAAATGTCCGTTTAAAACTTTAAATCTATTCTCATAATTATTTGTTGGTACACTTAATATAAGATGCCCTGTATGTACGTCCATTTTCATAGTTGGATAAGCAAGAACGCCGTCTTTTCCTCTCATTTTTTCTGCCTCAATAGTCTCCCATAAAACCCCACCCTTACGCTTTACAAGCAAAATATCCTTCTGTGCAATATCATCAGCTGCACCACTAACATTTTCCAGACTTCCTAAAGTCATTGTCATCCCACCTTCATTGATTGGCAATTCCAGTAATGTATTTGATAGTGAATCCACTTCACCCAACTCATTGATAGAATCATCGTCCAACTCTAATAGTGAATCTGAAATATGAGATTGTAATTCTGCCAGTGTCTTTGAAGAACGAACAACCAAACCGTTATTAGCTTCAATTAGCTCTTTAGAAACAATACCTTTCAAAAAGGTTATAAGCTCTGCGGCTGTATCACTATCTACCTTAGAGAGTTTTTTATCCAATTCCTGTGCTATCAAATCAAATAAATCATCAACTGTAGTAAACTTCCCATCTAATTCCTGAAAGTTTACTCCAATTTTGGCAAAGTTTCTCTGTAGTTTGAGCCGGACATCGCGTCCGGTATCATTCGCTCCGTTCCACGGGACTATATTTTCATAATTGTTATCCATCACACACTCTATGTAAGTTCTAATTCATTCCCATCAAACTCTAACAATAGCATTTGCCAGCACATCCCATATTCAAGAGTATCTGTATCTATAAAATTCAGCATATAGTCAGCAAAGCGATTTGTTTCTAAAGTGCTTTGTTTACGAAGCCGTGCATGCTCGATTTTGATTATACCCTGGCTCTTATTACGCTCATAACTATAGCTCATAAAAGCAAATGAGAAGACTTCCCCTCGTTCGCTTTTCTCTTTCATTTGACGTATTGCTTCGTATATTTCCATATTACAAAAGTACCCCCTTAATAGACCGCAAAAAAGGACAATAAAAAACCCCAAGTCCTCACGGATTTTGGGGCTGATCTCATTTAGGTTTAACTTTAAACTTTTGACAGGGAAGCATCTCCCGATGCGAATGCCCCTCTATAGCACACAAACACATTGCAAATATACCTTTGTTCCCTGCATCAAAAAAGGACACTAACCACGACTCACATTCCTTTCCATTCTCTCTAATTTTTTTATTCCATCACGAACAGCACGCGGATCAACAATTAAATCTTTGTCAAGAATAGATTGAAGCAAATCATTATTCGTATTTAAAAGTACGAACAACCTACGCAACGTCTCTTCATCCATGATATGACCGCTAACAGCATACCTAGGAGAAGAAGATACTGAATCATCAGAATAACCACCACTGTATTTTCCGCTTTTAGTCCTGATTTGTTCTAAAATCTGTGTGGTGTTCAGCATTCGGATAGTTCCATTTTTTTGTGCAACATTGAAAACATCAAGGAATTGGCGGACATGGGGATTCTCTACTCCCTCATGGTTGGTCACGAATTCATTCTTATGAACAGGAATGACCCCTGCAACATCATCCGGATTTCCTGTTTTAGTATATCCTTCAACGTACTCATCAGAATAACCACCGGACTTTAATCCCTTTGCTTCATCTCTTTGTTGCTTGGCTACAGCTATCTGCGCTGCGCCACTGGCAACTGCTGCAGCTGCGGCTATGGCTCCAAGTGCCGGACCAACAATAGGAATGCCCGCCATTGCCTTGTATGCCTCCATTGCGGCGACAGCAGTACTTGCAGTAATTTGTAAAACTGATACAGCAAACTGTTTGTCTGCATATTTCTTCTTTACCTGATTAAGTGCTTCTTCTTTCTCCTCTTCTAGCTTAGTTGTGTCCTTTCCAGCTTTTTTAGCTGCTTTTATTTCTTTGTCGTATTTATAAGTTACTTTGTTTATTTCCGCATCTTGGAATCCCTGAATAGCAGAAGAAGCGCTGCTCATTATACTACTTACAGCATTGAAATACTGTTCACTTCCTTCTATCTTTTTCTGGATATATTCATTATTGATCTTATTTTTTGCAATCTCGTATTCTTCTTCTGAAAGCAACCCCTTTTTATGTTCTTCCTCAAGAGCTTTCAGTTTTAAATCTCTGATATCCTCGGCAGCATCCAACTCATATTTTTGTATAACAGTAGCCCTATCCTTCGCTCCTTTTTCCTGAATTTTCCTCTTAGATTCTTCATATACAGATGTAAGAAGAGTAACATCCAACCCATTCTTTCGAGCTAGTTCTAATTGAGATTTATAAAAGGATTCCAGTGCTGCCAGTTGTTGGTCAGTGGAAGCCAAACCATTCATCTTATTGAACTGGTTACTGAAATTCTGAATCTGACTAGCGCTATCTCGCACGATCTTGGCACGCTTATCACTAATTTGTTGTTCAAGGTTGAGAATATTATCCCCAGCCTCCTTCAAGGCTTTGGCTTTAACTTCTCCATTTTGAAATTCAAGTTCAGAAACATCATTTTTATAATCCTTTGCTATTTCAAGTCTGGAATATAAAGAGGCAATCTCAATTGCTAAAAGCCGATTTTTATAGTCTTTCTCTGTTAACTCCCCACTATCATTGAGTTTGGACTGTTCAAGCAGAAGATTTTTCTCTCCAGCATTGACCGTATTTAGTCTTCTGTCCCGATATTCCTTAATTAAATTGAGACGAGTTTCCTCTGATTTCTTCAGTGTGTTATAAATTGCACTTTGAGCCTCACTTTCCAGTTTACCCAATTCAGCCAGGTGTTTTTTATCCTTATCACTAGACTGATACTGTTTGATGATCGCCAACCTCTCCACCTGAAATTCCAGTTCTTTTTGAAGAGCATCCAACTGATATTCATTCTCCGTTCTGGCTAACGCATCAGAACTCTTTTGTAGCAATAATAATTCTTCTTTGTATGCGTTTTCTGCATTTTGCAAACGAGTAGTCCAAGGCTTCTTGTCTTTGTCATCCGGTGGAGGAGTTCCACCTTCTGTATTCTTTTCTACCTCTATTTTTATCAATTTCTTACGAGATTCTTCCATGTGCGCATTTAGTAGAGCCACCTCGTTATCAATAGCTCTCACTTGATTCACACCTTTATTTATATATCTATCCAAAACATTGTCAGCCCATGAATCTGTCATTAAACCTAGAGACTGCTTAAATCCATTCAACATATTAGCAGCGCCAGCCTCAATATCCTCTAAAAAATCATTATCTGGACCATTCTTTAATATATCATTTTTTTGGTCATTCAATTCAGATACTTTCTGCTGAGTTTGTTTTATCTCCTCTAATATAAGTAAACTATCAATATAGGCATTTACAGCAGTAGTGGCTTGCTCTGTATTTATTTTCTCTAAAGTAAGATTACCCAAATATTCAGGAGATAATTCATTTAATCTTTTTATTGCAGCCTCCCTCTCCTCTTTACTTCTTTTCTCATCCCTAGCTATATTTAAGAAATCCTTAACTGATGCAGCTTCTTGATTTACAATAGAAACAGATCGTCTACGAATATCTTGAAGTTTTCTTTCCAGACGTTCACTCTCACTTAACTGTTTATTAGTATCAATAAGTAAACCAATGAGGGATGCACCTATTGTTAGAAGTAATCCCCATGGGTGTGCTTTTGCAACACTATATAAAGTTTTTAGCCCCGTGACAATTTTACCAGTCCAAAGTACTTTAGCTTTATCTGCAATAACCGAAGCATTGACAGCAATAGTATATCCTGCAATGGTAGATGTTGCAAGTATAATCGCATTTTTATATTTACTAAATATGGATACTATTTTAACTAATCCTTTGACTGTAAGACTACCAGTACTCACCATGTATTTCATAACAGGGAGTAACCGTTCTCCAAGTTCGATCCGAATTTCCTTAAAGTGTTTCTTAGCTTTATCCAGCTCTGCCTGAACCGTCGTATTTTGTACATTATACTCATTCGTAATACTGGTACCATCAATGAAAGCCTGATTAGCAGTCTCCTGTTCTTTACGGACTTTCTCAACATTGCTGGCCAATGCACTGATAACCCCGGCCGCTTCAGCACCACTCAACTTCATTTCCTTTAAAACAGGTGCCATTTTATCCATGCCACCTAATTTCCCCAAACTGGCAAGGAACTGGAGAACAGCTTCATTAGCATCTGTCTCCATCAGCGTAGTAAATTGTTTAACGTCCATCCGGGCTATCTTGGCATACTTTGCAGGCTCCTGATATAATTTTAAGATCAATCCTTGTAAAGCGGTACTAGCCATTTCACTACGGAGCATATTCTGGTCAAGTGCAGAAGCAAATCCCATGACATCGGTAATTGATAGTTTTGCTTGTTTTGCAACTCCCCCCATGCGCGCACTGAACTCCACTAAATATGGTTCAGCAGCACTGGAATTCTGTGCAACCTCATTCACCGCACTACCAATAGCTAACATGTTCTCTTTCATGGAGCGTTCGTTATCTCCGAACATATCTGCTAGTTTACCAATATTCTTGATAGCATCCTGCCCCAAATCTTCTCCAAGAGCAACATCAATCATATTGGCAGCTTCTACAAACTCCAGAACATCTTTTTTCATCGTAATACCAAGACGTCCGGCATCTCCTGCAAGCTCGTTTAAGCGTTCACGTGCAGTACGGGTATCCATCTTCTTAAACTCCTCGTTTAAATCAGCAACCTGTTCACTCGTCATGCCTGTATACTTACGCACCTGGCTTTCCGCTTCCTGCATCTGCGCAAACTCATCCACACATTTACGAGCGGTCAAGGTTATTCCGGTCAATGAAGCAATAACACTTGCGCCGATGGCTCCATATTTATTAAATCCATCGGTCAACTTTGATAAAGAGAATTTAGTAGATTCCGCTGTACCTTTTAGCTCTTTCATTCTTTGGTTAACTTCGTCCAGTTGTGCTTTATACTGAGTATATAGCGGACTATCACCCGGCAAGTTCCGTAGAATGGCATTCAGTTCTTTTTGCCTGTTTTGGAGCTCCTTCACGCTCAAACTTCCGATGCCTATCTTTTCAAAGAGTTTATCGTACTCAGTCTTCAGTGCATTAACGACTTCCTTTTGCGCTTTATACTCTGCACTATTCTCCCCAAATTTCTTTTTCAGAGAATTCAAAGTTTTATTGGCTGAACGCATATTCTCTTCCAGCTCAATCATCTTTTGCCTTGCACTATCCTGTTGAATTACAATTTCGAGTTGTACTCTGTCTATCTTTAAACTCATAGTTTCTCAACTAATTAATTAATACACAAAAATACCCGCACAATAAGCCTTAAAAAAGGACATAAAAAAGGCCCGCACTTGTATTGCGAGCCTTATGATCTAACTATCCAACCATCGACCATTGTCCAGCCATGTACCACCATCTCTCCATTTTCCATCTGTTAGAATCCAGCGTTTTTCTGCTTCTACATCACTAATCCGGATTGGATAAAATATGCCTTGCCATGGTCCATATCGTCCATCTGCATTAATAACATCTTCGATCTCTTTACATACATAACGTTTGTTCCGAATTTCAAAGATGTTTCGCGGATCATAAACATTAACATCATAGCTCTTAATCTTGATGCCATGTTTATAATCAATATCGTACATACGTGAATAAAGCATTTTATCTAAATATGCTAGCCGTAAATTACCTGTATATGGATTATCCTCACAATTAAAAGAATGAGGATAATCAATCGTGAATACCTTGGGATTAAAATCCCTGTCATCCTTACGTTTTACATAAAGAGTCATCGGTGACATCCCTTTGTAATATGATACATAAATCTTTTGTTGATTCTTATCTTTTTCTGTAGGGATGTCTTCTCCGCTTTGTATTAACTCATAAATGCCATTACTTTCATCACTGGTACCAATCTTGCTTCCGGATATTTTTGGAACCGTAACAAGTGACCGTTCTGAATCAGGCATAAATACCGGCTCCATACCACTCTCATAAGTGATCCGTTCTATACCATAGCTCGTCATATCGGAAGGCATAATGTTCAATTTGATTTCATTTTCACTCTGCTCCCGAAGAACATCACCAAACATATTTACTTCATCTGTGTGCCATCCCCTATTCGAATCATCAGGTACCGTAATGTAGTATCGGCAACTATCATGCGTATAAAACAGATAGTTTTTAACAGCCTGATATCCGGATGAGCTAATACTTTCTAGAAATTGAGTAAATTCCAGTACTGTATCAAAATCCTTTCGGGTCGCAGAAGAAAGAATATTTTTATCTATATGTTGTGGCTTGTAATATTCACTGTCTGTCGATTCTATCAACACATTACTTTGAGAAGGGTCTTTGTCGTTCTCCCCCTCTTCTGTTTCGTATTCATCTACAACTTGCTGTACATGGCAAACCTGTGCATTTTTAAAATACTCTGCCTTGAACAGTATAGAAACTTCCTTTTTTCTATTATTGACAAGGAAACACAGATTAAAAAGATTCTCAAATTCCGTGATAAGTTCATTTATAGTCCATCCGGGAAACATTTTTGCATACTGGTTGGGATGTCCATTTTGCGGCAAATACAGTAAATTCCATTCTGAATCTTCCAGCTGATTAGTCAAAACTGTATAGCCAAGTGCTTTCATTAATCTTCTGATATAGGCACAAAGATACGGTTGCAGATAAATATCCACTCCTGTATTTCTCAAATAGTTAGCAGATATAGTTGGTTGCGATGTAGTTACAACAGTAACAGCTACTCTCCACCCATTGATTATACCAGTATCAGTCATTACAGGAGGTATACAATAATCCACATCCGGATATATGCGTTTTACCAAGTTATTGACAATACCTGTGGGGATTTCATCTTCTCCCATATCCAAAGATGATACAAGCAAATCATTTCCAATGAAAGAATTCAATTCGGAGTTTCCTGAAGCGATCTGTATGGATACCGTTGTATCTGTCCATCCCGTTATAATTTCCGTACCGTTGCAATACACCCGGTTGTCAGCGACCAATACAGCCTGTCTTTTGGTTTTCAGCTCGGAGATGGAATTCAATCTGTTCAGATGTTCATATAAATCTGCATTAATTGAATTACTAAGTTGGAGGGTAATATCATAGGTATATTCTCCATTTTTTGTAAAGAATGGATTTTCACGTTTTACAGAAGTGCTAAAGTCGGCCGGAAGTACCACCGAAATTCCATCAATATACAATTCAGTCATAATCCGCTATCGTTAATCCGAGACTTAATCCATTGAATCCGCCAAACATAGAATATTCCCATTCCGTCCGCATCTTACTTCCCATAGAAAGACGATTACAGTACTCATCCTGTCGAATCACATCTTTCAATATACACATAATTCGCTGCAACCTGGCATAATGGAGTAATTCTTCTTCGTCTGTTTGACTACCAGAAGCAACCTTTTCACAGATAAATAAGATTACCAGATTATCTTCCTGCCAGTTATCCTTGTTTTTGTTATCTCCTTCGGCATCGGGATAATTGGCACACAGAAGTACCCCTGTTTTATCCTTGAGTTTCTTAACCATGTGTTCTTCTTTAACCGCAAGGAAACAACTGTCGATCTTATCCTCACTCTTCTGATTAACCTTAACCTGAAGTTCCACCATTAGTTCTCTGAACCGGATGATATCTATCATAATGAAATTAAGTTATTCTGTTCAACATCTGCCATTTTAAATGTAAATTCTATAGCTTTCAGTATGCTACGATTAAAGCTACGTTCATAATTCTGTTTTGTCACAATAATAGGGAACCAATTATCTTCATTCCAGATATCAACTTCCTGTGCATTTAGTAAATTATGCCATAACTTATAATCACTTTGCAAGAAAATAACCCCACTGCTAACAGTATATTCATCTTTTGGCTTTACTCCAAATTTACGATCCACACCAAACATCTTCGCCGTATCACTCTCATCATTGCCCTTCATAGTCATACTACCTACAGTAGTCATCGTTTCCGGCATATCATATACATTCTTATATCGGAAACGTTGAACCTCTTCATATCTCGTCTGATCTACCAAAAACTTAAAAACGTCACTTCCTTTCACTAATTCGTAACTACGTATCATTTCGTCTATATCCGGAAAAATATTCCCAACTCTTTCCATACTTACATCCAAAGTGACAGGCATTTTCTCTCCCTCATGTACGTACAGTTGTTCCGTATAAACCGCTCCGGATAAAGTACGGACATTCAATAACACTTTATCACCATCTGCAAATACGCTACTTGCATACTCCATTGCACCATTACGTGTCACTTTCTCCCGAACCTCACTCAACCATCCCGGAGCTGATGCCTCTTTTTTTGTCTGCAGCCGGCTAAACATCACATAACTTTGTGAATCCTGTAGTCCATTGATAAAGAAAGTAAAGGTACCAGCTGCATTTGTCTGCCAACTTGCTTCTCCAGCACACCATGTTCCCCATAAAGCCAACTCACAGAATTTACCAAGTTTTCGCACTCTTACCTGATAGTTGGCGTCCGGAACATATTCCTCTTCCAAAACCGTTTTCCCTCCATACTGCACAGAGAAAGCTATGGTAGAATCCGTATCTATGATATAATCCTGCATAGTAGCACAAAATTCCTCTGCTCTAGGTCTTTGAATCACATTCATAATCGCATATACTTGTTATGTTTATCATTCTCTGGTAACAGATTATAGGTGACTGGTCCGCCATCTCTTGCTTTCTTCATCTCATCAATCCAAACCATAGCATCATCCTTCATCCATTCAGATAGTAGTTTGATATCTTCAATAGACGCGGGATCACTATCCATTGCACCACTTGCAGACACATATCCCCTTATTACCCCTGCAGGAATAATTTTCAGTTGCATACGCCTCAAAGCAATACTCATGCCTAATAATGTGACAGCTTTACAAGCTGCAAAATGCATTTCATTACTTTCTTCCAGCTTCAAAAGAGCATCCCACCCATTTCCATACGCTTTTTTCACATAAAGCAATTGTGCCTCCTTGATGAATGGCAACAACAGCATAAAAGTACGTTCACTTTTGTCAATAGGAAAGTATATATCAAAATCCGCTCCGCTGCGTATCAGTAACAGTTGAGACATTTTATAAGTCCGGCTCTCTTTCCATTCCTTAACATCGGAAGTATTGAGATAACGTATTAAAGCGTCTACTGCTTTATAGTAATCCTCCATGTGCCGGGCATCGTCCCTATCCAATTGCCATTCCCAAGGCAATTTTTCACTATTGTCCGTGGCAATCTTAAATTTGCGGCCATCATCCTCATGGCTTAGATCATTCTTCTGATACATACGTAACGTGGCAAGTAGAGCAATAGGGCGTTGCACTTTCTTTATCAACTCTTGATCCCCATTTTCTTTTTTCTCTCTGTACCACTCTTCCACTTTTTTGTATAGTTCGGCACCAATCAGCCCAGACACTTCTTCTGCAGCCAGCTCGATATCAGTAATGATTTTATCAAAATCATTATTTGCATAATAATTTCCGGTTAGGTCGCGTAATTCTTTACTACCGTTATTATCCCTGTTAAATATCATATTACAATCATTTAATGGTTACGTTTCAGCAAAGCATCTGCTTTGTATTTATCATCCAACAATTTCATCAATACCCGGAGCAACAATGTATCATCCGCTTTCTCTATATTTCCAAAAATACCGGATTCCGCTACAGAGAATAAAATCCCGCTCATTCCCAAACTACGTTCTATCGGTTTGTTCGCATCTCCCTGTTCTCTCATAAAGATAGACTCAAATGAAATCTCCATTCCGTCGATAATAAATGTACCCGCAAGCAAATAGCTACAGAAGAAAGCAAACCAGGCATATATTCCCCATTGAATCTGTACCGGCATCATTCTCATCCTATCTGAATAAAAATTGATCCGTTCCTGCCTAAACTCTTCCCGGTACCGACCATCAAAATCCGGCTTTCCTACTTTTTTGCCGGGATAACGATAAAGAATACCGCACAAAGCCTGCAGCATAGCAGGCTCCTGTGTTTCATTGTATCCGTTCATCATCATAACCGCACTACGGAATTCTCCAAACGTCAGATCACTGCCATGAGAAAGCGGGCCTTTAAACTGTTTCCATTCCGGCAACAGGTTCTTTGTACTTGAAAACATAAGTTCTACTTCATTACCTCCTTTTGATTCACTCCACATCCAATCGAGTGTTAACGCCAATTTATTAATCAAAATATAGTAATCATCACTATTCTCCTTCCGGATTCCACGATTAGAAAGAACAAAACGACACCATTCCCGTTTCACATCTATCAAAGTCGTTTTGGAGTGCCTAATCAATTTATGACGTAATCGAAGCAAGTACAACCATTCTGCAGGTAAAACTTCCTCCCAACAATCCGGGAAATCTATCTGTATGTTCTTCATATTACATTTGATTTGTTGCCCGTTCACTTGCCGTAACATTATCTTCTTTATTAATTACTTTGCGATACATCCCAATAAAAATGCCTTTCTTATGTGGAAAATTTATCCGGATTGCGTCATTCAAAGCCTCTAACGCAATTTCTTCCGGTATCTGCGTATCAGCTCCATAGAATATCTTCAGTGCATATAGCATCTGACTTCCGCTATCTCCCTTGCCATCAATGATGATGTTAGACAACGCAGGATTAAGTCCAAAGCCGCTTGTAGTCGAACTATCTGCTATCCTTGATATCTCTGCCTGTGCGCTGATATACTTATCCACATTCATTTCAATCGGTTCAATCTTCCATGATTGCAGATTTCCGTCCTGATCTACAAAATCTACGCAAGTAAAGAACTTACCGGCGTTTTTCTTCCCAGCCATGACATCGGCAATCTTTTTAGTCAGTTCATCTCTCAAACGATCAATTTCCGCATAAACCTGTGCATCCGTCCATTCTTCGTGCATAGCACGTATCATTTCATCTTTTTGCTTCCAATATTCCTCCGGTTCATGCACGATATATGCAGATGCTATCATATTCTCATTCAGATATTGAATAATTTCAGGAAGAGTATTTGCATCCAACAGCCAAGGAATCGAACCGTGGAAACTAGATATTGCATACATATTGCGCCCAAAGCTACGCATACTATGATATTTTACGGCTGTTTCTGTAGCCAAAGGATTCCATTTGTCGAAAATATCATATAACATCATCCGTTTGCTGGTATAGCTATCAAAATCCCCAATAAGGAACTGTTTTACATCTTCTAGTCTCCGGCTGTCATTTTCCGGCCATACTATCCGACAATCAATACTATGAAGAGCTTCCAAACGACTTATCCAAGGTTTTCCAATACGGATGGATTTGGCTGCATAGAATTTCACAAATACCCCTTTCATGTGGTTGTACTCAACGAAAGCATTACGGATATAACTCCGATAATCCCATGTTTCAAGCCATTCCTGTATCTCATCATCTATCAGCCACTCTTGTACGCGTTCGTTATTGACTACATTAATCCTGTAAAGCATCGGGCCTTGTCCATACATTAGACCCGTTTTACGATCCAAAATGCCCGGACCCAGATTATTCTTTTCAAGAATGTCACGTACTGTCTTTGGAAGATTATTATCAATTCCCCAGGGCACGACGCGGACTCCGGCTATTGTGACCGGATCACCGTCCCAGTCAGAAGAAGAACCATTAAAAAAACTACTCAGCTCATTGTTACCTAAACTCATGTGGATTGCATAGGTACCTACTCCAGCATCAACAAACCGGAACCCTCCAATTTTCTCCTTTATTTCAGCCATTATAATTCAATTTTCTATTTTCCAATATACCTTTTAAGCGGGCAATTTCCGCATCACTCAAACCATACATAACTCTCGAAATCAATCGGTTCAGCCCTCCATACATATTTTTTGCATACCATCTCGTATTTTTCTTCACCGGATTTCGGTTTGCTTTCATTCCCCAAACTGTCCGGTTTGTATCGACTTGATGCCGATTCTTCTTATTTCCCGCAATTTCAAAAGCGCGACCATAAGAAAAGAAACTAACCTTTAATCCCGGATTCTCTCCGTCATGGAAAGTTTTATAATCTATGCTGTCATGCAAAGCATCCGTCTGCATGAGCTTTCTTGTCTCTATAGCTTCAGTAAGTATGTCACAAAGCCATTCTCCGTGCTGCGACAGTTCCTCCTCAATAAAAAGTGTCTTTAATTCCTTACTTTCGTTACTTTCCATTATTACACTAACTATATTGCAAAATTACATCTGAAAATGACCTTAAAAAAGGACACAAAAAAGCCCCGACTGCATTTACAATCGGGGCTTTTTCTGATTATTTCAAACCTTAGCAATCATTTAGTAGGAATCAAATTTCTTTCTATATATATTTCCTCTTTCAAATCTCCGTTTTTTAGAGATTTACCATCTTTACCACTATATTTCAGTTTTCTATCCCCATATTTAATCACATCAGGCGTCATACCTGTCTCTGATTCAATTTCATCAATGACTGAGAATAATTCGCGTAGGTCTTTCAAACCTGAAAGAAAATAATGTATTTCACTGTTCTTCATTTGAATCTCCTTTCTCGTTTGCGACTATTCTTTGGTCACTCAAAGCTAAATCCACTTGATTGCGAAGTTCAATTAGCTCTTCTCTAGCACAGGAGCATATATGTTTAGAATATAAAGTAATTGTATATTCTTCCAGACACTTTATGCCACCTGAATAACTGCAACTTTTTATAATCTTGAATATCGGCTTACTCATAAGTCACCTCCTTCCATCATTGAGGCATTGATACGTATATTCACGCGGCTATTACCCACGATGAAATTCATTTCACCGTTTTGATCCTTACTCGTCCAGACCTTATCGTGTCCGGAAGTAATCAAATCACTAATTTTGTTGAAAAATTCTTGGACTTTCTTTGCCTCTACGCATTTGGTGAGGACTTTTTTTTGTTTTTTCATATCTATCAATGTTTCGCATTTAGGCAGAAAATAAGAACGGCTGCCATTTCCCGTGTCGCGAAACATTGATAGATGTCTTACTCCAAAGAGCAAAAATCCACATGGGAAGGCAGCCGCCTATTTTATATATATCGTTTTCCTAATATCAGGAAAACGTTAGATATGGGCATAAAAAAAGCCCGCAATTCTTGTGAGCGTTAACCGTACTCTTCGGGATAAGAAGCATCTTATCAATGTTTCGCACTGCAAATATGAGGATAAAATTTGAAAGTGCAAAAGAAAAATGGCATTATTAGTGCCACTTTTCTTTAATACCTATGTTGTTCCCCCGTAGATGAATTTTCTATTATTAGATTTGAGTAACTCCAGTTATTCTTATCTGTCCATTCCCCTTGTATATATACCATATGTATTTTATACACATAATTAGATTTCACTCCAAAAGCATTTTTTGCTGTAAATTTTTGCAATACGTCAAACTCATTCTCCAAAGTCTCAGAGCCACGATAATCTCCATTAAATTCAACTTCATCTGGAAATTTCATTTTTTCTTTTACTATATCTTCTGACACTATTCCTGCACGTGTCAAGGTTGGCTTATTATCTTCGCATGCTATGCAGGATAATACCAACATTACTAAAATGATAATTTTATTCATTAGATTATATTTAATGTGTTTGAAAATTCATAGCTATACATATTCTATTGCTGAACAAATGTCTTTATAAAAAAGCAAACATCCTAATAAATACGGAACTAAATTTCATTAAACCTTTTTCTTTTATATGATAATGATAAAAAAAGGGCTCCCAACCCGTGGAAGCCCTTTTACTTGTCAAAGTTTTGCCTCATGCCAATGAAGCAGAAGTATCTAAAAATTTATTCCCAATACTTTTTCAGTGCCATTGATAAGATTTTCATCTCATCAAATAAAATTTTCTTCATAATATCAGATATTTAATAGTTAATAATTTCACTTTCTAGTATTTCTATTGTATTTTTGCCTAAAACATTAATTATGAATGAGATTGAATTAAGAAAATACTGCCTTGATCAAGCAGTGACTATCATTGGGTGGACGGCTACAACATTTTGGCCACGCCCCGAACTAAATCCGGTTATTCTTGCCGATATCTTATATCGCTATCTTACTACCGGCGAAATAATACAATTTGAATTACCGGGAACCCGTAGGCAAAGCAACACTCAATGAAAATTTTATTGAACTAACAGTTTCCTCGCTTTTTCCGTTACTAATTCCTGCCTTCAAAACATTTATCTTTAGCCCTCCTCCAACATCAGTCTTTTCCGATGCAGCAACTTGAAGGTTAAATTCAATATCTTGAATAATACGACCATCATTAGAATACCGTACTCCCTCTGTATGATTGCTCGGTATTGGATTAACTATTAGTTGCTGTAGAGTATCTTTCTCTTCATTCAATTCTATCACGGCTGTTGAAATTTCCATCACCGTTTCTTTTATAAAATCTTTTAGTTCCATAATTAAAAAATCATCTCCTCATATCGTGCGCCAACCGGAACCACCCGGAACCCGATTGTTTACGGGTTACACGATATGAGGAGATGAATTTGTCGGTTTATATTTGGCAATGCGAATATGCGGATATTATTTGAAAGTGCAAAAGAAAAAGGTTATTTTTGTCAAAAATATTAAGAGGCATGTTTGAAATAGAATTAGCTACTTATCACAGGAATTTAGCACGTCTTCGTGAAGAAAACCCTTTGGGCGGCTTTGTCGTAATTAAAGGCGATGAGATTTTAGATGTATGGTTAAACGATCTTGATGCCCTTAAAGAAGGTGTCAAAGCGTATGGACGTATTCAAATTATGATTAAAAACATTAATGAGAAGCCTATAAACATCAGTGCATTTGAAAGTGCTAGCACTAAAATAGAATACAATTCAGACACACATCACACACTCGATGATAAAATAAAAACTGCGCTAAAAAAAGAAAAAAACGAAATTCCATCATTAATACACGGTGGATATACAGAACCATCACCTGTGTAAAATAAAAAGTTCCGGTCCTATGGGATTCTTTCGCTTATCAAAACAGAAAAACAGAGCTTTAGCTTCATTTTAACAAAACAAACAACAGAGCAATCCATTACATTGACACTGATAAACATCAGCATAAAAAAATAATCTTCTTCATTTCATTAAATATTTAGTAAAAATATGTGTGCTATAAAAAAACATCTCCTCATATTGTGCATTGACTGGAATCATCCAAAACCCAATATACAATATGAGGAGATGAATCATTTGTTTGTGCCCAATACACAAATATCAGTATAATATTTAACAACACCAAAATATAACAACAAAATATGCGCTTTAAAGAATAAAAAAGGGCTCCCAACCCGTGGAAGCCCTTTTACTTGTCAAAGTTTTGCCTCATGCCAATAATATATAAATATCAAGAACGCCTAATACCTCGAAGATAAGTATTTAAAGTTTCCACAAGATGATGTACGGTTGTTCCAGGATTACGTTCATGATATGCTATCTCTCCATGTCTATCCAAAAGTTTTTTTGCATTCTTGATTGCCTTTTCTTGTTTATCTTTAAGTAAATCATAATTAGTTTTACACTTTTCTAAAGTTTTACCTTCTTTCTCATAATTATATCCCAAATAGTTACTTAACTTTAAATAATAAAAGGTTCTATGATTAGCTTGACTAGGAAGTTGAAAATGCAAATAGAACCACAATTCAAAAGCATCATTTGAATAAGCAATCTTATACCCCTTTTTAATTCCAGATTCTATTGCATTATCAAATTCTGCATATTCATTTCCTCCTTTATGCACATCCATATCGAATACGCACCATATCTGGTCAAATTCTTTCCCTTGTTGTTTGTATTTTTCAACTCTCTTATCACACTCATCTATCAATCTTTGCTTAGAACAACCTTTACAATTAATACAAACCACATCTTTAGTACTTAAATCAAAAGAATCAAAATATTCCTTTTCAGTCTGTCCTTCACACAATATGAGAAAACGAAGATTGACAGCAAAAGTATTATTTTGATATGATGATTGAGTTCTTCTTTCCCAAGGCTTTATTGAATTACTAATCTTCTTCATTTTCTATATCATTTATTATATCACACAAGTTATCCCAGTTTCCCAAAAATGGCACGGCACCATATTTTCCTTCAAGGTAATCTTGTTCATACTTTTCACTACGAATCCCTTTAATCTCAACCAATGTATACAAATAACTTCTTCCATATTTATCTTTCTCTACAAAATCGATCTGATCTCTTCTCAATAATCTAGGATCCATAAGCTCTGTTGTATGTGTAGCCACAATGAGCTGTGATCGAGTATTTTCTTTTGAGTTGAAAAGCGATAGTATTTTACGTGTTAAAAGAGGATGCAACTTAGCTCCAAATTCGTCAATTACAATAGGTGTACCTAACTCTAGAGCCGTTATTATGGGTAAACTGATACCAAGCATCTCTTTAGTCCCTTCAGACTCCATTGAATCAAACAAAGTTACACTTGTTCCTATTTCATTAAGATTCTTATCATATTTTCGGTGAACACCTATTAAAAAACTACTTGTTGCATCTATTTTTTCATCCCCTAATACAATTTGGTCTATATCTTCTATTCCAACATCAGCATACTTCAGAAGTTTTATTATTTTATCTTTTAGCAACTTGTCTTTTAAAAAGGTTGTCTTCTTTTCTTCTAAACTTATTTTGCTATTAACTTTAGAAAATTGTTTAATTTCTCCAACAATACGACTTGCTAACTTATCTGAAAAAGAATCCGCAACACTCAAAAACAAAACTTTTTCATTAAAAAGTTTTGATTTCATATTAGCTATATCATATCCTGTCTCCATATGTGATCTAGTCACATTTACATTTTGACCTTCTCTAATAAATACTGGAGTTTCTCTATGTCGAGTAACATATAGCCATTCATTATAAACTTCATTTTCATTGATTTCAAAGCCGTAACGATATTTTACATTATCTATATGAAATATAAGCTGAAAATATGACGTTTTTTTTTCTGTTTCAGTAGAAAACCAAAAATTACTCATAAAATTCATTCCCTTATTTTCCTCTGATAAACAGTATTGTATTATGTCACAAAAAGTAAACAACGCTTTTAAGACATTACTTTTTCCGCTAGCATTAGCACCATAAACAACTTTGGATTTAAGTAATCGACTTCCCCCCTCAGTAACAATTACATTGTTTTCTTCAAACTCCTCATTCTTACTTTTAATATTAGCCGCACCCATTCTAAGACTCTGCATATCTTTGAATGATTTGAAATTCTCAAAACTAAAGTCTTCAATTAGAAACATAATTTTCTTATTTTAATGTGCATACAATTTTGTGCAAAAATAGCCATTAAGAATTGAATAAACGACTTATTAACATAGTTTTTTAGAGTATTTCTCGCTAAAAAACTTATTAATTCAATCAACTATACTATTTTTCAATTCTTTCCTAGCCAATCTTTTTTTACTTTTATTTTATAAAAGAATCTTAGCTTAATTCATATATTTAGAATAAGCTATAAATGTAAGTAACTTTTTTAAATTTATATATTCAAGTATGCTATATGAGAATAATCATCTATATTACAAGATATTACCATGTAATATTCCCATAATATATTTATTATTTAAATACTCAGACTTTAGTTTCGAAAAATACATTTTTGTTTATATAGCTATACAGGCAGTCGTTTTTTTTCCAAATAGGGGCGATATTTGCGCTCAAAAAAACGTTTGCATTATTTAACTATCTGATTTTCAACTATAAAACTATTTGCGGTTTCTAAAAAACCGCAAATGAAACGGAGTTCTGCCCGACACGCGCCGACCCCTTTTTGCGGTCGCACCCCCCTTTTGGGGCGGGAAATGTGACAAAATCTTTACAATCCCACCATTATCGCATTTTCCTCAAAGAAAATGCCACCTATCTGCCTGCCCTGGCAGGTGTGCATGAAAAAGCCTCGCTATCTTTACAGACTGCGAGGCTACCACTCGAATAAAAAACGAACTACATCCTAGACGCAACAGACAGATTGCGTCCCGTCTTCCATATCCGTATCCATTCCTTACGTAACATAAGATATTTCAGTGCATCCGTAAGATTAGTCGATTCTTTAGGCAATCGGTTTGTAGGCAACTTATCGCCTGTCTTTAATTTGACTATCTCTGAACCACCATCAGAACGAGTAACAGACTTTGTTCCTGTTATTTCCATCTCACTTTTGAGATTGGAACAATTATATTGGTCAAATTGAATAGTAAATAATCCCCGTTCTAAGTTACCGCTCAATAAATCCATGAAAAAGCGGTATTCTAAATTACTGCCTATGTTACCTTGTCCAAGGCTCATCAACTGCACTTGCCATCCTGTTCTTGTACCATCAGCATAAAATTCTATATTCTTCTTTATTTGAGTAGCCATATCCGCCTTGACTTTATGATAATTATTCATCGAACGATCATAATAGAGTTTCAATATCTTCCGTCTATGCGGTTTAAAATATTCCAAGAAATTATCAGCCAGTTCTCTGGCTGTATTAGGTGGCAATGTATAGAGTTCTTTTAATACCTTGTACTTTTTCTTATCCTGTTGTCCCAGCACCATAGACAGCATATTACCAGAATCCATACCGGCCTCTAACGGACGATTCATATCCAAATGCCTAAGCACCGTGCAATCTTCCTTCCAGCCCAACGGTTTCGTTTCAATAATTTCATTGATAAATCCATCAGCATAAAAATGCCGGATAGCCAAATTACAGTAAAACATTTGCCCGGCTTCCAATTTGGGAATAATCGAAAGAATATTGCACAGAATTCCTTCAAGTCCCTCGGAAAATTCATCACTAAACCAATCCAGCCCTAAAACGTCTGCATTGACATAAGAGGATGAAATGAAGAAAAACGATGTACGTGAACGTGTCTTGATCCATCGTTCTTCCCACCGCTTCATATTGCGTCCTGCGAGTTCCAGCGCCCGTTGCAGTTTATTAAGACTTGGAGCTAATGATTTATCAAAGCGATATTTCTTCAACACTTCATTATATTCCTGTAAGGTAGCTACATACGTCTTTTTCGTCTCGTTATAAACAAATCCCGCCTGAAGCATTAACAGAATCTTATCTTTATCGTTCTGTTTAGCCAGTTTCAGAATCCAGTCATATTCGCCAATATGGTTAGGATTAGGCATATCGGTAGTAAGGGTACGACTACGGTACCAAACATTCATTCCATACTTCACCCTGAAACCTCGTACAGCTTTCAACAGATTCGTAAATTTCTCCTCCGGGAAATACTTGACTTCATCACCGAACACTCCAACATACGAACGTCCTGCACCGATAGACGGTCTGTCTAAAGAGATGAATGTGAAATTAAATCCGGTATAGAAGACCATAGTGTTACGCCAGTCCGTACATACATTGTACATTCTTTCCTGCCATTCTTTAGGCGGCTCCTGGTTAATCACATAGTGAATGCCTATTTCCCACCCTAACAGGGAAAGTCCATCTATAAGCGAAGGAATGACATTCTTATGCAAATCTGAATACGTATCAGCTACCCATGCGAACGGCGCTCCCTGACAATCTTGTGCAACTTCTTGTACTCGTTCTGATAATACTTGCACTGTTTTAGCACTGGCGCGTCCGGCAATCCAATAAAGTGCCCAAGGCATCATTATTGATATGAGTTGGGCCATCCAATTTGCGTATCGCTGTTCTACTTCATCAGTCGATGTCTTTAGTTTTTGTTTCCTGGTCATCGAGCATTTCAATTATATCCACATCAATCACTTGCGCATCCCTCTTTAAACGAACTTTCTCCCGCTCCGGAATATCAGGAATAGAATCAATCTGTTCAGCAAGCAATTGCCTGTTAACCTGTGGCATTCCTACAGCCTGCGTATCAAGCATATAAATTTTTATGGGCTTTTCGTTTACTTCCTTCCGTTTCTGCGGATCAGGCTTATCTAATTGTTTGATTTTAGCAGCCTGTATCATCAAGTTTCCATATACTTCCATATCCTTAGAAGAATGTGCATTCATTAATACAACCTGTGCCGCTTTCTGCAGATTATCATACATCATATTTCGGTGAGCGTTATTTTCTACCGAATCATTCGCAAAAAACAGGTTTATAGCCTCATTATACATTTCCCTGGCCCTAGCCCTCTTTACCTGAAAAGGGTCATGCATAAGGAAAGATATGGCATTATCCTTACCATATTTCCGCTGTATGCCAATCAGAGCGTACAGCGCATTATAATAGTCCATCTCATCATCCGTTAGTTCCATTGTACAACCGGATGCCAAGTAATCCTGTAACCTGTCAAAATAAGAAGTTTCAAACATTCTCTATATCTCCGAAAAAAACTTGGTTAATCGCATTCTTAAAACCGACTTCACGACGCAGTTTATCAAGCCGCTGTGCCTGAGTTACATTGTCACCAACTTCAGCACTGGCCGTCATTGATAATCCTTCCTTAGCCTGTTGTATCAACTGTCCGCGTTCATAATGGTATTTCAGTGGAGAACCTACCAAATTGAAGTACCACTCAAAATCATTCAAAGGAATATTATAAAACATCGCTATTTGCTTAGGAGTATATCCTATAGCTGCCAGCTTTTCATATTCATCAAAGTTAATCCTGTCATACCATACCGGATTTTCTCTCCACTTAACCAATTCGTCCGCAACGAAACTCATAGACTTCCTTACTTTTTAAAAATACATATTGTTCTTCCATCGCATTCTCGCCATAGTTTCCACTTCCTTCCACAACAAAAAAGCCTTTAGGCGTATCCAAACAAGTAATCTTCTTATGACTCCACGCAAAAGACAATTCAATAACTCCATCTTGATGGAGTGCCATCAACCTTTCAAAAATCTTAGGCATACGAAACTTTATTGTCTCGGAAATATGCAAATGAATACTTCCAATGGCCCCTTTGTCCTTCCATCGGAGCAATGCATTTATTATGCGTTCATTGGTTGAATAAGTTGCTATATACAGGTGTTCCAAATATCCGGTATGTTTGAGCAAGTAAACAATAAAAGTAAATGCTGTAAAACTCTTCCGTGTCTCAATGAAAAAGACTTCATTCTCTTTTGGAAGCCTGCCACACAGTTCCTTGAGATTATTCAATTTATATGTGTGGAGCATTTCAAACCGCTTCGAATACATCTTTGATTCGCGCAATTCTTCACGCAGTTCGTTCAAGTCAAAATAATAACTCATTCAAGTAGACGGTTCACCTCCTCCAGTTCAACCCTGTAACCAGCCAATCTCTCCTGGCGTTCAATATCCAAATACGGCTTATCTCCTTTATTCAATTCATTTGTAACCCGCCAAATATTGTTTTCAATCTGTCTTTGGCGCTTTACAAGTTCTTTTATCGGTAGTCCCAGTAGTTCTTTTCTCCTTTTAAACTCATTAAAAATCGGATGCTTACCTAACAGCGTCTTGTTTTGTTGATAATAATTTAGTTCTTCCCATATCATCCGATTTTCAATATAATTATCGATCAATTGCTTACTGACAGAAGCACATTGATTCAAGTCGGTGCAATCACGAAGTTGAGCATGCAGCTCTATGTATGTATGGTATCGTGAGAATTTTCGAGAAGCAAGAGCCTCCAATTCCACCGGACATGATTTATCCTTTAGAAAAGAGAACTCCTCACGAAAAGATTTGGGTTTGCGACTGAATGTGATCTCCGTTTCTTTCCAATTTGTTGTAAAGTCCTGATTAACCCCGTATTTCTTGCAAAGAAATGCAACCATCATTCTTTTGTTTCCTGAAGGATTAGAACGAACAAGACGCAATGTCAATGAGGATACGCCCGATTGTTCCATCAGGCGTATTCCTTCTTGAGCATTTGCCCCATTCTTCAACCAGGCTATTACGATTTCCTTCACTCTTCAAAATCGGATTTATCGGGAAACATGTCAAGCAAATATTTCATCAGGAAATCTGAATATCCACTTTCTGAATTGTTCAGAAACATTTTCTTTGATACCAGTTCCTCAAACTTCTTAGAATCCGGCTGTTTGGATATGATGGATAATGCAATATTATCACTTTGCCAGTTCAGTTCGATAGAGGAAATTTGTTCGGTACCCCAAAGAGTATTAAAATAGACAGATGAAATCAGATAGCCACCTGCATTCAGTTCCGGGAACCTTTCAAACATATCCACAAGTTTCTGCTTTTCGTAAACAACAGGGGTATGTGTACCAAAGTCTAATTTAGGAAAATCTGACAGTAGATCAACTGTACGAAGCATATTCTCCTTATAAATCCCTTTATAAAGTTCCGGTCGTAAGAACCCTTTGTTTTTAGGAACCTCAAAGTGCGCCAACATCACCGGAGCAACTAGATAAATATCATCATTAGACCAGATGAATTTTTCAGTAACCTCATCAGCAGCTATGGCCAATTTCAATTTTTCCACCACATCAACCTGTGGATTATCAGACACACAGTCATGTTCAATGACCGTAACTTCATCACTCATCCATTCTTCCCGGTCACCAATAACCACAATGTTAACGCCAAAACGCAAGAATTTATGTAAAGAACGTAATGCCATTCTTAGCTCGTCTCCTTGTGCTTTCTCTTTGACATAAGGGATTACGACTGTTACATGATCCGTAGCGATGAAATTCTCTTTAGAGGCCGGCTCCTCGTTTGATTTGTCCTCAACTTTAAGTGTGGGGTTTTCATCAGAAGTCTGTTCTACTTCCAACTTAACTTCTACTTTTTCTTCTTTTTCCTTTTTCGTTCTCATGTTCTTGATTTTTTTGATACACAAAAGTATCATTATCCCAATACAGGCAAAAGGACACAAAAAGAGGTGCCATATCCCGTAGAATATGCACCTCTTTCCAATACAACCAATAAACTTAATTATAGACCACCTTTAGATGAACCTGATGTGACACTCAATCCCAATACTGCGTTGATTTCATCATCGTCAGTAGCCGGAATAAGACTTTTGGCAATATGTCCAATTGTAGCCCCACGTAAAGAACTTGCCAAGTTAATGGTGTTTTTATCACCCTCTTTGTTATCCTGTGAATCTGCTTTTGTGAGTTTCAGGGGAGTACAGGGAGTGCCCGCCACCTTTGCATCTTCACCAGAGCATCCGAAGACAATAGCTCCTAAATCCTCATTAATATTGTTGTTCACAAATTCGTCATGTTCAACTTCCGTTCCCGGATGCTCATAATCTACGTGATGAATAAAACCACGTGCATCGTCTTCTCCTTCACTCGTATGATAGATATTGATAGAGGAATCCGTTGCATAAACTGCAATAGGTTTCTTACCTTCCATCAGAGCAAATTCCTTGATGCGCACTCCTTTTTCATCACGTGTGTACGTCTTTACATCCTTCCAACGAAAATAGACAATATACGCTTTCTTTCCTTTCGGACGTCCTGCATTCGATGACTTCTTTGGAACCGAAGCAAACTGATATACTAATTCTGCCATAATTTTACCTCCTTTCATTGATTAAAGTCCACCAGCTTCAGATGCGGACGCTCCTGATTCTGTAGGCGGAATATATGCGAAAATAGCTTCTGCAATCCAAAAGCCGGTAGCTTCCCACCATTCCGCAAAGATTTTCACTTTATAGTTCTCTCCCTGCATCCAAATCTTTGTAGCCTGTGGGTCTTTACTACGTAGATGCTTGAAGTTCTCTTTGGGAGTAATAAAGAATACTCCGGTACCGCGCATACCTTCAAGTGGAGCAAATGTGAATTTTGAAAAATCAACTTTCACTTTTTCTCCATCTTCATTCTTCAACCAGGGGTATTTCTTCCGGTATGCTTTTCCGTAGCGTGTTACAATATCCGGATCGGCATGAATAAACATCTGTTTATTCTTGTACAAAGGTTTAACCTCTTCAACTGCCTTGTCGATCTGATCCACCAACTGTTCATCTGATAGTTTCACACCATTAAGCAGCCAAGTAATAGCCTTATTTCCGGCTTCCTTCAATGCTTTAAGCTGAGTTACATAGCCATCCATAACTTCGTTAGCATCCGTAGCGTTGTCACCGTCTTTCTCTGCTGTAGATTCAACGAACTTACCCGTAGCCAAAGCAACTTCCCGTTCTTCATCCAGCTTAGGGAATACAAGTTGATTCAGGATATACTTAACAACCGGCATATCTTCCGGCTTCAAGTTTTCATCATACAGATATCCAATAATATCCTCCATCACATCGGATGGTACGATGGCAACATTAATTTTACACTTGAAGTTCTTAATGGTAAGCGGAGTGAACTTTGATTTTCCTTTGGGTGTCCAGTGCGGTGTGAACTGTTGCAAAACAGAATCAATGGCCGCCTGTTGTGCACGGACCTCCACTTTGTCAGTTGCGATAGTTGACATATACTGTGTAGATTCGGTTTTACCCATCAAACTACGAAGTATTTCCAGGCGCTCACTATTTACATACTTACCAAACTCATTCTGCAATTCAGTAGTTTCGATAGTTGTATTGCCTGAATAAGAAGCACCCGGTTTACCATAATAAATAGCATCCACATATTTATTATGCGCCAAGCTCATATCAGCTTTAAATCCCTTTCCCATATTCTCCGCATTTGCTCCTGTTACAACCTTACCCGCATCGGCTGTTTCTTCTTTTTCCAATTTAGCAATCTTGGCTTCAGCTTTGGCCTTCTCCTCTTCCAATTTAGAAATGCGCTCACGGGCTTTTTCCAGCTCTTTCGCATTTTTTTCCTTGTCAGCTTCCATTTCGACAAGAAGCCCCTCTGTCACTGCGCTCTCTGCAGTTTTTCCTTCCTTTTCGAATTCGGAAAGGTCTTTTTTGAACTCTTCCACGAACTTCTTTCCGTATTTCTCTTCCAGTTTCGTCTCCTGCTCCTTGCTCATAGAAGACTTTCCATCTTTGTCTTTAGCAAAAGCAGAGATTCCCAGATACCCAAATACGGCAGCAACTACTTTTTCAAACATAATTATGCACTTTTTGAATTAATATATTCATTTACATACGCATCTCTGCGCAACTCTCTCACTCTTCCCAGGGCAAAATCCCTAGTACCGACTGAATCAATCAAGCCATTTTCTTTGGCATCGTTCGCATAGAACATACGCCCGGCAATGATCCCTTCTGTTTCGAGGTTAAGTTTACTACCTCTTCTATTTTTAACTGCCTCTTGGAACCCTCTTGCAAGTGGGTCAAGTTCTTCTGTTTTGATTGCATCATATTTTCCCTCCTTCGCCGCTTCAAACGGGCCATTTTTATAAGATGATAAATTACTATAGATGGTATGCACCTTAACTCCAACGTTCTCATAATATTTGGCATAGTCAGGAAAGCTCATCATCACACCGATAGAGCCAAATTCAGAAGAGATTGTATTAGATGCAATAATTTCGTCGCAATAACAGGCCACATAATAGGCTGCAGATGCACACAGATCGCAATATGCAACCACGCATTTCTTTTTCTTCTGTGCATATTGAATCGCATCAACAAGCGGAGCGATAGCATCAACGCTACCGCCACCGGAATCTATGTCAAGCAAAATACCAGAAATTTTGGGAGAATCCGCTGCCTGATTTACCATCTCTGCCACTTCAGTAGTTCCATAGCTACAGTATGAACCATATTTCAGCATAGAACCTTGAAGCCCTATGATAGCCACACTGTCCTGTGGTGCATCTGAAAAATCATGTCCTGTTTTCATCTCTGTTTCAGACATTGCACACACAACTATAGGGGATTTATCCGACAACTTGGTTATATCCTCATTCTCGACTCCTCTTTCCAAAAGAAGATTAACCAGAATTTGGTTAGCTTCCACATCCCGGAACGAGATAAACCATTTACCTCTCAGAACAGCACTATATAAAGAAGAAAAAGCCATGTAATTTTATACTTTATTTGTTTGATACAAAATTACAATGACTTAGCACCTATTAAAAGGACTTTAGGAACTTTGAAAACTCGGCACTAGAACGTTTTAATGATAGAGTGATGGCTACAGGGGAACCGCTTCTCTCAATAGAGAGCTGTACCGGGTTTTTATCTGTTCCAACCACTTTCCTCTCACCATTAGAGTAATCAATACGAAGTAGCCCATATCCACTACATTGTTCCCTAATAAGTGCTTCATGCGCTTCACTTGAATCTGTACAAGTAGCACTTAATTCTTGTTGTATCAATTCTCCCGATGCAGACCTCGTTTCTTTCAGTTCACATTTGGATATATTAAAATCTATCCAATTGCCGGAAACGGAGATGGAACTAACACCCAAACAATCATCAATATCCGCATCGTCTATTGAAAGATAGAACATTGCGCTGATTTGTGCTCTTTTATCATCTAAATTCATAGCTTATATATCTAATAATGAATAATTTGCTTAAAAGTATAAGTATAAAAAAGATAAAAAACACCTTTTTACTTATAGATTAATCGTAAAAAAAGCACAATCACCTAAAAAAGAGACAGTTGTATTTCCTTATTTACCTCTTTTATCATCTTTTTCCGATTTCGATAGTCATACTTCTTTACCGCATCATAGTTTATAGCGTTATTTTTAATGTTATATGCCATCAAAAACGCTTTTATAATCTTATCCTGCTTGAATCCCTTCTCATACCCCGCAACGAAATATTCGCGAATACGAAGACGGAAAGATGCTTCAATGTAATCCTGCAACATCCTTTGTTTCCATTCTGGAATATACAGAAAGTTTTCATTTAAAATGAAATGATTCCATTCCTGTGTTGGCAAATATAATGTAATTGGATTCTCTTTCAAAGGAAGACGTGGCGGGCGGTCTTTTATTGTCACCATTGATTGAATCATTTTTCCGAGATCATTAGTGGTTGCCACCATTACCCCACCTTCTTTTCTACACCCAAACTCATGATATAAGTAATCATGTAAATAAGGTGCCAGTTCTATTGTTACACTTGGTTTTTCCATATTACTTGTTTTTTTAAATAATTTCCCATACTAGCTTACAACCTACAACTAACAATCAAAGCATTGTATATAAGCACATTACATCTAGCCTACCGGTTGTAACCACTTATATGGTTGTAAGTGGTTGTAAGTAGGTTGTAAGTGAATATCAAACTACACACTTACAACCTTTTCACATCTGATTATCAACATATTAAAACACATATATTATAAAGGTTGTAAGGTTGTAACCACATTTTCAATTATTTTTCTCTTAAATAGTTTTTTATATATTAGACCTTATGATCTAATATACATATATACAAATATCTGATTAATAGAGTTGTACTACCTTATATCCATAACGTGTACCCATTCCCGGCAATTTCTTACCTATACGTTCATATCCTAACTGGCGCAATGCCTGCCCGATAGTAATATCGTCAATGCGGGTCATTGAGCTAGTTATCTTTCGTGCAGCTTTCAGTTCCCGAACGATATCCATCGGCATGCGGAACAAAGACTCTTCATCTTCTTCCGGCTTCCGGTACCATTCCTTCACCAATTTATATGCGGTGGATTCAATCACATACTTTGCGTTATATTCTTGGAAATCATCATAATCTTTTCGATTAAAGGTATAATCAAAAGTTCCATTATACAAGGTCATAGCTTCCGCCCAAAGTTGATCGACATCCACGGCTTCTCTGTAATCCCCGATCTCGTCAATTTCAATAGCAGCTATTCTACGGAGAAGACCGGAATCCGAGTTAAATAGAAACCCTCCCATCTCCTGTGTCTTATTACTCGTGAAAGCACAGGAAGCAATACGTTGCATCTTTGTGGTGAAACTTTCTCCTGGCAACTTGATATCCACCATGAGCCGGCTCATATTATTTTTAAAACTGTTCTCTGTTGACTTAGTTATTCCAACAAACTCATCAAAGTTGATAATAAACCGGGAAACAAAGCACTCTGTCATTCTGAATATACGTTCGTCTTTATCCGAAACAACGTAATACTCTTCCAAACATCGTGGTACCAAAAATTCAATCAGTGTCGTCTTGCCTATTCCGCCTTGAGCATTAACAAATCCAATTGCTACATCATTCTGCCTCTTACCATATACTTGTGCAACTACAGCTACCAACCACTTTTTTATTAGGTATTTCATCCGGTTTTGATAAAATTCCGTATCATCTTTATCTTTAAAGTCGTGCGCGCGGAGAAAGCTGCAATACAAATCTATTTGGCTGACACCGTTCCATTTGTTTTGTAAACCATCAAAATACTCTGTAACCGGATTATATGCTGTCATCTGATTAGGAGAAGTCAATATAGCCTTTAATAACGACTTGCTACAGGCCAAACCATCATCAATCATATGCATATAGATATCATTTTCTGTGATTGATGTAGTGTACTCACGTTCCTTACTCTCAATATACGATTTTGAGTGATCGAATATATTGATCTTAATTTCATAGTTCATATCCAACCACTCCTTTACCGCTTGTACTTTTCCAGCAGCTTTGGCAGCCGAAGAAGTTTTTGCCAATTCTCTCTTAGCCATTATTTCCCCATCTCAATCGGCGGTTTTCTCCTGGAAGCTCCACCACGTTAAACATTTCGTCCATTCTCGTCCGGATGAAATTACCATATCTTTGCGCAGTAATCTTGCCCTTTACATCTCTTGCAGCTTCAAGTGTGTCAAGTGTAAAGTTAGAAGTAGCATAGGTCCTACCGCCATATTCATACCTGATAGCAAACAAGTCTATAACGGGCTTGACTACATTACCATAGTCCTTCATCTCTAAATTTTCACGTCCCAATTCATCAATAAACAACGGCCTTTCTCTTAATCCAGTGATCCCACCTTCCGATTGAAGTAATTCTATCAGTTGTTTCGCATGAATAGTTTCGGTTATCTTGCGAGTGAGATAATCCTGTACTGATAAATAAGAATACATCAATAAGGATTTACCACATCCAACTTTTCCCATCAAATATATTCCTTTATGCACATTCCATCTACAATTCCTCACATCTCCAGTCAGATAATAATATAACTGACGAATAGTGTCCTTATTGTATTGATCCACAATGAATGCCGATTTAATACCTCTTTGCATCATGATGGCTTCTGCTTTAGCTTTCAATAGCTTCCAAAACTCGATGTCGGAAATATGGGAATAATGAAAAGCCCATAGTTCTTGGTCAAGTTCTTGCTGCCTTTGTTTACAGGTATTTATAAAGTCATTAAAAGTCGCTGTCATGAGTGATCTCTTTAGGTGGGTTAGTATAACTGTTATCAGTCACTTTAAAAAACTTTGGATAACTACCAGCCATGGCGAAGTTCAAATATCTAATTGCCATATCCGGACTTCCTTCACTTATATCATCAAGATAATCCAAAACTTTCTGTTCTTCCCTGCTTTTATATGTCTTACCAAACGTTTCCAAACGGTATTCCTTCCAATATTGCCAGGTCTGCTGGAACTCTTCTTCTTCGAAAGGTAATTTGATATCAACAGGTTCTATCGGATTCTGCATTAGTTCATCAAACTTCATAGCCTGTTCTTTCAGCCTATCCCATTCTTTAATAAACTTCACTATCTTTTGTTGTGCGATAACAGGAATACCGCCATCAATATAAGCATTAAACTCATTAGTGGCACATTCGAACTGTTTCCATAATATATTCCAAACTTTCTGCATATCTTCAGCTATTTAAGTTATTCTAAAAAAGACCGGGAATTTCACCCGGTCCAATGAACAAACCCAGATGGGGCTGATACCCAACAGCTCTCCTTAAAGCTGGCACATTAGTTAGTTATTCATAAGTAGCTCCTAGTGGAGCATTATTGAGTCGTGTTGAATTAAACAAATCCTAATCAATGTCAATACTTCTGCATGACAAATCATTCTTTCTTATTTCCATATTTATTTTAAATTTAATCAAAACGGAAGATCATCACCCAGTGCCGGGCGACAATCTCTGATTGTAAACTTGTTTACTTCAAAAGATTTGATAGAGCAAAGAACATAAGCCTTTCTATTCAAAGATTCTGCTAATCGTTTAGCCTCTGTCTCTGCACTTGTCAGATCGCTGTGTTTATACGCCGGAGTATGTTCACCCTCTACATATACCATAAAGAAAAAATCTTCTTTCTCATTCATGTCTGATTTTTATTACTTTCTATTATTCAACCAATCTAAGGCTACTTGCATACTACCAACATAATCTGCATTATAAATATAAGCGACTTCTTCGCCTACCTTATATTCCCGGTCATTGTCTGTTTCGCCTAGAATAAACTCCATACCTGTAGTTCCCAGCCGAAATACGCCTACACAGTAGGTAATACCTTCACGTTTCTTGCTCTTTTTGAGAGCTAAAAGATAAATTCCTTGTTTTTCTGAATCCATAAGATTACTCCTTTTTAATTTGTTTTTTTATATACATATAATACTCCGACATGGATAAGGGATGCATGCAACTACTTCCCATTGATGGAGATTTCATATTTACACCGATATTAAAACGGAGATTCTTTTGTTTCTTCTTTTGTTTCATCCCTACTTAGTTTTACGTTAAACACTACTTCCCGAATGCTTCATTATAAGCATAATCATCTTTTAGATGCAGTTCTTCCCTTATCTTTTGAAGCGAATCCATTGCCCTTTTCAGTTCTTCTTTTTTTGATTTATAAACAGCTGTTACATTGTTGAATCCTTTTTGTTCAAGTTCTTCTATCTTTAAGTCTAACATAGCATCAGCGTAGCACAGAGCGTATGATATAGCATTTATATCCTTGTACTTTATATTCATATTCATTCTGTTATTAATCAATTATTTCAAATGTTACTTTCACTTTTTTACAGCGAAAGCCTTTCTTATACACCTGTTTCCATGTCAAATTAGTTCCGTCCAGCCAGCACCTAACGCAATCTCTTCGGTAATATTTTTGAGTATTCATCACAAGTGTACCATCTGGGTAGGTTATCATGTACATTATATCTTCACGCATATTAGCTCCTTTCTGATTTGTTATGATTCAACATTCTGCAATGCCTGCATACATTCAAAAGGAAAGAAGCTATTCAAAGCATCATAAACTTCTTCCGGTATATCCTCTTCGCTTTCAAAATCCCCTTCAGCCCCTTCCGAGCCAAATACGGTTACAATATGCTTTTCTTTAAATTCTTTGCCGTTAATAATTACGGTAGTCTCCCATCCTTCGGAAGTAATTTCTAATTTTATCTTATTCATATCTGATTTAGTTATTCGTTAATTAAAAAGCTCCACCCTCACAAGCAAATAATATATAATCCACGATCCTGTTTTTATCCATTAACCCGTTTTCTTTTTCACATGAAGGATTTTCCTTAGTTCCTTTCAGGATGTTCAAGCTACCATCAGCAAAGAGGATTAATGATTTTGGCTTCTTTCGCATCAATTTCTTTAGCTCTTTAATCCATTCTTCTTCTTTTTTCGTTAGTTTTATTATTTCCATAATATTCCTTTCTGATTTGTTTTACGCTAATCTTCTTTTTATCAAGTCAATGCAATCATTCAGTGCTTTACTGAATGTCTCATGGGATATCAGCTGTTTTTCAAGTTCTTCTGCATAGGCTTGTCCCCAGCCTTGTAAATTGACACTTGCATCATTATTGTATTCATCTCCTCTATTATCGTAATATACATGAATACTATCAAATACTACTTCGTCACCAAATTCATCTGTATCAATCCGATCTATACCGACAATCTTTTCATACGAGGTATGCGCTCTATGCACATACTTACCGACAAAATGCTGGTATTTAGCTTTTTTACTATCGGCTTCTTCTTTCTTTATACGCTGTATTTCAGCTTCTAATTCCTGTATTCTGTTCATATTTATTCTATTTTGATACTTCATTAAATCTAACTCCAATAGCGAAACACAACCATCCTATATCAATGGCAAAATCTTTCCAACCTGCTTTTATTGGGTTTGCGTAAATTGTTATAAATGGCAGTAATCGTATTGTCTTAGTTAAAACACCTACTTTACATATAATTTTATTCATATCTTTCTTGTTATCGTTTTATCTCCTATCTCAAATAAATTGTTTTGTAAGTCATAACCAAAACTTTTAATCCCACTTTCCCGCCTAATACTTCGTTTACCATTCTCTGGCAGAATGACAATCTTTACTTCATCATTAATTTGGTATCCATCTTTCCTTAGGCGATACCGAAGATTGTTAAGCTTTCTCTGTTTTTTCTTTTCCATCAAAATCTATTTTTTGTTCTCCTTCCCATTTTAATAGGATATAGTAGAAATCAGCCTGCAGAACATCAGGAACTTTATTCATATACATTCGCTTCACCATATTGACGAATGCCCCAGGTTCATATCCCGTATCAAGAAAACTTATAAATTCATTCACTCGATTAAGTTTCATGATGCGCATACCTTTAATTGTAGCTGTTCCAATATATTGCCCTTTCAATTCAATTCGATATGTCCTATTGATTTGATATTTGGAAGTGGCGAGACGAAAAGTAGTGAAGCATTTACACTTTAACTTTCCATTCCAACTATCCGAGAACCTAATAACTTCCATATTACTCCCCTTTCCCCTGATGAATGGTCTCTGTTGGTATAGCTTGTTCAACATATTGAAATAAGAGACGTGGAATATCCTCAATAATCCTAGTTAAGCTATTCTCCTCAATTAATTTGATAGTCACTGTACTCATGCACTCATCTATTGATGAAATATTTTTCACTTCCACATAAGATAGATTATTTAGCGCATCAACAAATGTAAGATACCTCATTACATCAAAAGCGGTTACACAATTCAATACATTATTAAAGGTTGGTTTCGGAATCCAAAATACATCTTCATCATTCTGATTCTGAAGTGTCACAAACGGCTTGTTTTTTGCGTCCATAATAAAAAGTTTATTAGTTAGTAAATCGTCGTTCGAATCCGGGAATCGAACCCGGAAATGCTTTTATTGTAAGTCGTTAGCATGCCAGTAAGAAATCATCTCTCCCACGTTCCTGGCTCCGATTTTAGCTTTTATATTTTCACGATGCCGATTAACAGTCAAAATAGAAATAGATAATTCAGAAGCGATATCTTCTGCTGTTAGATGGTCAACAATTAATCGAAAAACTTCCATTTCTCTTTCGGATAATTTAGTAGAGATTTTAGGTTTACAAATAACTCCCTCGAAAATACATTCCCCTCTTAGCGGACATTTTACCTCTTCAAATTGAAGTCTACCTAAATAATCAATATCATATTTATTTTGGTCGTATTCTCCGAAATTACAACGAGCAAAACGATGTGCTACCTTATATTCATAAAATGATTTGTTTCTACTGCTTTTTGAATATAGCTCCATTAAGGCCGCATGAGCATCAGGATATCTATCGCGAATAATTGTAAGTAGCCAAGCCACTATCTCATTATCAGTTTCCTCAAAAAGACGGGCAGCTTTCCCTTCCTCTTTCAACATAACATCCCCCTCGGGAGTGTTATAAAATTCAATATTAGTAAATTGTTTCATACCTTATTGTTAATAGATTCGTTTAAAAGACGCTTGAGTAAACTTGCTTCAAGAGGTCTAAATGAATTTCCTGACATTTTATTGTAAAAAGATGGTAGGGATACACCACTTTGGCGAAGAAATTCATCTCGTAGCTCTATCTTCTTCTCTCGTGATAAGAGATCATAATGGTTCTTAAATACCATTTTGGGTTGTTTTTCTCCCTTTCTCATAGTTGTTATCATTTTTATTATTAAATTTATAACGCAAAGGTATTATTTTAAAACCATAAGGTATAATAAATCATCCATTATTTTGCAATAGTATTATTATTTATACATTTTCCAAATAAGAAATTTATGCTTAAAGGACATATAATAAACGAATTAATAGATGAAAGACGAGTAAAAAAGGTCGATTTATACACCTACGCTGGTATTACAAAGTCTACGTTAGATAATATTATCAAAGGTATTAATGACCCCAAATGTACAACCATTGAAAAAATTGCAGATTTTTTCAAGATGCCTATTGACTTTTTCTTCAATAGGGAAATAGATATATCCAATTTAAACATCGGACATCAAGTAAAAGGCAACGGAAACAATGTTTCTGGTGATATCACCCTAAGTGAATATCAAAAAGAAATAGCTCATTTAAAAGAACTTTTGGCTGAAAAAGAAAGAACAATTCAAATACTAATGAATAAATAAGAAAAAATATGACCGACGAAGCATCAAAAGAAGAAACTAAAAATGTTCAAGAAATTGAAACTTGCTTTATCATTACTCCCATAGGAGATGACAATAGTATTATACGTAGAAAAACAGATGGTCTAATAAATAATGTAATAAGGCCGGTATGTGAGAAATTAAATTTCAAGGCAATTCCAGCACACGAAATTGATAAGCCTGGTTCAATAACCAGTCAAGTAATTCAATACATAATGAACTCTAAAATAGTCATTGCTAATCTAACTGAGCTAAACCCTAATGTCATGTATGAACTAGCCATAAGACATGCAGCAAAATTACCTGTCGTTTGTTTAGCAGAGAACAGAACAAAATTACCTTTTGATATTACTACTGAGCGAACCATATTCTATGATGACGATATGGCTGGTGCAGTACTACTCAGGCCTATTCTCGAAAAAAGTATAAAAGCTGCATTAAATGATGAGAATATAAATAATCCAATATACAGAGCTATACAAGAAGAGCAAATAATAAAAAATATAAAGTCCTCAAATCCCGAAGACTCAAATTCTTTATTATATATTATCAAAAGATTAGATAAAATAGATAGCTATCTAAAGAAAGGAAAAACAAATAGACTTTCTTTTCCAATGACAGCTGTAAATTCAGAATATTGCATTTCTATGTCTTTTAATAAAATTAATTGCACAGAAGAGGAATTAGTAAACTGTATTTTTGATAACCTAGCTGAAAAAATTAAAATTTCTGTCCTTAAAGAAGAAAATACTGTTGAAATATACTGCGAGAATAGAATACCATCTGAAAGAGTTCAAGACCTTATTACAATAATAGAAAATGAATTTGGGATGATATGCCATAAATTTTATACCCACCGTTAGATTACGTCTCATTTTTAATGTTAATAATCTTGAGATATTGAGTAAGCAAATATCATAAACATAAAAAAATATGAAAGAAAAAAAAGATTTAGGGAATTTATTAACAATAGCTTTTAAAGAAATTTCTGATGAAATAAAAGGTCTTGGTTATAATGTAGAATACAAAAAAAATTCTTTAAAAGATAACCATGAATACAATATAACCAACGAAGGTGAGGTTTATTATATACTAAGAATGACGGCTATCTCTGATACAATAAAAGTTCAATTAGAATCCAACTTTATTATTTTTTGGAGTGACCAAAAAACAATAAAGTTGGATGAAAATTTTCAAAACATAATAGACGAAATTAGAGAATGCCTAGCACCTATTCCTTCTAAATTATGGCGCATAAAAAATATACAATAATAGACAATTATCAACCAATTGACAATTATAGACTAAAAAAATCAGCTCCGGAAGGATATGGAACGTATTAAGCGACTTTCCCGCTACCCCGACGAAGAAAATCAAGTCAAGATTCACAAAATAAAGCCAGTACAATTAGTATTGGCTTTTTTATTATATATAGGATAAGTGTAATTATCCCCGTTTGGGGGCAAATAAAAAGGGCAATTCTTTGAACTATCTTTGAACAGGTTTCTAGCATTATCCTCATTTTCTTATTTAATTTAGAGTAAAAATCTATTTTGTTAACTTTACTACCCTTTTATTTTGGCGTTATCAATGTTTTGCGTTAACTTTATAGCGGAAATACAAACATTGTTTATAGAGAAAACGATAACAAACAAAATACTTAAACACATGAAGAAAACTCTGCTGATGCTCGTTGTTATTTTCATTTCACTATATTCGCATTCACAAAGTCCCTTTCTGAATTTTAGAATTCCAGAAGAATCAAATAAGCGTATCATTGGATATTCTTCAAGTAATAAAATAAATGTTTTTTTGAATATAAAATATCAATCTTGTAATACTCTAATACAGTATTACAAACAGGATTCTAATAAATTGATTGTGTAACAAAAATAACGATATGATGAAAAAGTTTTTTTATTTGAGTGCGATACTAGCCATAGTTTTGGTTTCATGTAATTCAGAAAAGGAGTATATAGCAAAACTCTCTAATACCGCTTCTATGATTGAGAAAGAAGCTGATTTAAGTGAAGCAATAGCTCTTCATTATTGTGATACTTGGAGAAAAGTAATTTACGATCATGAATACAATGGAGAATATTGCACTGATTTCAATGAAGCCTTAGCGAAGCATCAGGAGTTTATTATCACAACAGATACCTATAAGAGACTAAAACAAAAGAGAGATTCAATCGAGGCTATAATGCCACAACTAAATGATTATCCTTCCAGTTGTAAAGATGCTTATAATGAGTTAGTATCAATATATGCAGATACAGATGAATTATTCAGATTCGCAGATGAGCCTAGGGGCTCTTTATCTACATACTCAACAAAAACAACAGACCTTTATCAAAAGATAGAAAAGTCACTGAAAGAATTTAAAATAAAGCATATACAAAACAAATAATTTAAAAGAGTAGTATAGTTATTGTAGCAGCTTATTGAATTTAAGACTATCAAAAGACAAAATAATAATTTCACTTCAAGAGCAACTTCAGAAAATACTGCTAGCAAATAGTGTTCAAAAGCTAGAAATTACTCTTTTGAATTATGAGTTAGAAAGGAATAGAACGAAGATCTCAAAATAGCGTTTTTGAACTAGCTTTGAAATAGTGACGGTATATGACAGCGATACCGTCACTATCGCAAGCATATACCGTCACTATCTTTACCGGATAGCGTCACCCTTTTACATGTTCAAATAATAATCCCGGGTTAGCGTCATATATTCCTCGCTATATTGATGACGAGCCAGTTCTGTCAATAGTTCTTCTACAATGCACTCTTGATTGGAAAAAGAAAAAGTAATCAAAACACGTTTCGGAATACCGCCGGGTTTAGTGATTACATTCAGTTGACGGACTGCATATAATTTCTTTATAGAAGCTATCTTTTTTACCCGTTCAGCTACATCTGCCGGAATCACCACTGTAAAAAATCCGTTTTCTGTCAATAATCCGCTTACTCCTTCCAACAAATCTTCATAGGTCAAAGAATCATTGTGACGCGCCGCGGCTCTCTGACGATCCGGACATTCCAGCGAATCGACAAAATAAGGAGGATTAGAAACAATTACGTCGAATTTATCCGAAGACCTGTATTTCCTAAAATCAGCCTGCACCACCTCTACCCGCTCCTTCCAGGGCGAACGAATAATATTTTCCCTGGCTTGCCCGACAGCCGCTTCATCTATTTCCAACGCTACAATATTTGCATCCGGCAAACTGCGTTGCGCCAACATTAAAGCTACCAACCCTGTTCCCGTCCCAATATCCAAAATCCGGTGCGCACTTTCAACGGAAGTCCAAGCTCCCAGAAGCACCCCATCCGTACCGACTTTCATGGCACATTTATCATGCCATACCGTAAATTGCTTAAATTGAAAATAAGGATTCGACATTTTATCCGTTTATCTTAAAGCCGTTTTATACTATTATTTTATTGCAAATCGCCAAAAATAAATAATAATTATGGAATACTCCCTTTACAAGCCGATATTTTGGCATTGTTTTTGTGTTTTTATTCTGCGCAGTGCTTTAT